>Ga0224506_10002007_pt1 | contig 14195 bp, 12 predicted proteins | sample SF_Jan12_sed_USG_2_FD_169108 | JGI IMG/M metagenome (GOLD analysis project Ga0224506, IMG submission 169108) | Sediment microbial communities from San Francisco Bay, California, United States - SF_Jan12_sed_USGS_8_1 | ecosystem: Environmental > Aquatic > Marine > Sediment | place: USA... | reverse complement strand
AGTACTGTCCAGCGCTTGAAGGCGCCGCGCTTCTCGGTTACGGCCAGTGAATGGATTAACGCGGTGGCAACCAGCCAGGGCATGAACGATGCATTTTCGACCGGGTCCCAGAACCACCAGCCGCCCCAACCGAGTTCGTAGTAGGCCCACCAGCTGCCGAGTGTGATACCGATGGTCAGGAATACCCAGGCAATCGTGGTCCACGGTCGCGACCAGCGCGCCCAGGTGGCATCCAGCTTGCCGCCGATGAGCGCGGCAATGGCGAAACTGAAGGCAACCGACAGGCCGACGTAGCCCATGTAAAGCATCGGCGGGTGAATGGCGAGTCCAAAGTCCTGTAACAACGGGTTGAGATCGCCACCCTCGAGCGGCACCGGGAATACACGGTCAAACGGATTGGATGTGAACAGCATGAACGATATGAAGCCGATGCTCACCATCCCCATTACGGACAGCACGCGCGCCAGCATGTCGGCCGGCAGGTTGCGCGAGAACGTGGCGACGGCAATGGTCCAGCCGGACAGGGCGAGCGCCCACAATAACAGCGATCCCTCATGCGCACCCCAGACGGCCGAGACCTTGTACATGATAGGCAGCTGGCTGTTGCCGTTCTGTGCCACGTAGGCAACCGAGAAATCGTTGGCAAGAAAGGCATTGACCAGGCAGGCGAACGCGATCGAGATAAAGAAAAATTGTCCCCACGCGGCCGGCTTCGCCATGGCCACCCAGCGCGGGATGTTGACGAGGCTGCCGGCCATCGGCATGACAGCGAGGACCAGTGACAGGCACAGCGCCAGTATCAGTGCAAAATGTCCGAGTTCAGGAATCATGTCAGTGATTGCCTCTTGTACTCCTTCTCCTGCCGGGAGAGGGTTGGCGGAGATGGGGTTAGATTATGAGTCTCGATAATTATTCCCTCTCCCTGGCCCTCTCCCGCAGCACCCAAAGAACGGGCATAAAGGAGAGGGGATGTGCTCGCTGTGTTTATGAGCGTGGTTTTCATGTTTGTTCCGTGTATTCAGTCGACAGGTGCGGTGCCTTGATCAATACAAAGTGACCGGGTCCGGGGATCACGTCAGTACTTTCCTGGTTTGCCCCCTCTCCCTCCGGGAGAGGGTTGGGGAGAGCGAAGCGAGGGGCCGGGGATCCTGTAACGGTTCCTGGTAATTGCTCCCTGTGCTTCACCCGCTGGGCGAGGGAACGCATGCGTTGAATTGTTGGATCCGTTGTTCACGTTTAGTAAGGACTGCCCGTTTGTTTGCTGCTGCCTTCCTCGTGTGCGGTCTTGAGCGCATCGGCCACTTCCGGTGGCATGTAGTTCTCGTCATGCTTGGCAAGCACCTCGTCGGCAACGAACAGGTTGTCGCCCTGCAGTTTGCCATGTGCCACGATGCCCTGGCCCTCGCGGAACAGGTCAGGGAGGATGCCGGTGTATTGCACCCTGATGGTGTCCTGGTTGTCGGTCAGGTCGAAGCTGACCGTCAGTCCGTCAGGCAGGCGCTTGACGCTGCCGGTCGTGACCAGTCCGCCGACCCGGATCAGGTGGTTGGCCGGCGCTTCACCCGCGGCCACCGCGGTCGGTGTGTAGAAGAACATGAGGTTCTCGTTAAAGGCCTTCAGGGCAAAGCCTGTGGCGATGCCGACGCCGATGACCATGCCCGCAATGAGCAACAGTCGCTGTTTGCGTTTGGGTGTCATGATGTACTCCGCGCACGCCGTGCCTTGCGTGCGATGTCTGCTAAAAGTTTCGTTTTCTGCCTGGCCGGTACGATGATGTTAACGAGCAGCACCAGCAGGCTGATGCCATAGGAGGTCCATACGTAGAACCCGTAGCCGCCCATGTGCAGGAATTCAGTCAGATTCATTTTTCCTCCGCGAGTTCCCTGACCCAGCCGGCATTACGCTCGCGCTCCAGCACCTCGCAGCGGGCGCGCATCAGGACGACGAATGCGTAATAGAGCTTGAAGGCCACGGCCATCAGCAACAGCGGGATCAGCATGCTCAGGTGAATGGAAGGCTTGTCGAACTTGGTAACGGTGGGTCCCTGGTGCAGGGTGTTCCACCACTCAACCGAGTAATGAATGATCGGGACATTAATGACGCCGACCAGTGCGAGGATTGCCACGGCACGCGCGGCGATTCGCCGGTCATCGATGGCGCTGTGCAGCGCTATCACGCCGAGGTACAGGAACAGCAGGATCAGTTCCGAGGTCAGGCGCGCGTCCCACACCCACCAGGTGCCCCACATCGGCTTGCCCCAGATCGAACCGGTGACCAGTGCCAGGAAGGTAAACGACGCACCGATGGGTGCGCTGCTGATGAGCATGACCTCGGCCAGCTTCATGCGCCAGATCAGGCCGATGGCGCCGGCGACGGCCATGACGACGTATATAAAGAGTGACATCCAGGCGGCCGGCACGTGAATGAACATGATGCGGTAGCTGTCGCCTTGCTGGTAATCGGCCGGTGCGACCAGCAGGCCGTAGTACAGTCCGGCCAGTACCAGCAGCAGGCAGGCGCCCGCCAGCCACGGGATCAGGTTGCCGGCAATCCGGTAGAAATGTTTGGGTGAGGCCAGCTTGTGAAAGAAATTATTAAACATGTCAGCTCAAACTCACGCGCAGTGCGGCCGCCGTGGCGAATGGCGAAAGGCTCAGTGCCAGTACCAGCAGGGCCGCAATCAGTGACAGGTGAGCGGTTACCGGCAGACCGGCGGCCGCAGAGTCAACCGCGCTCGATGCAAATATCAATAAAGGTATGTACAAGGGTAACACGAGCAGCGACAGGATCATGCCACCCTTGCGCAGTCCGACCGTCAGTGCCACGCCCACCGAGCCGATGAGGCTCAGTACCGGCGTACCCAGTAACAGGGTAATGAACAGGGTTTTTATGCCGGTCTCCGGCAAGCCGAGCAGGATGCCGAGCAGCGGCGAGATAACCAGCAGGGGCAGGCCGGTCACCAGCCAGTGGGCGATGACCTTGGCCAGCACCAGCACCGATACCGGGTGCGAACTCATCAGGTACTGTTCCAGCGTGCCGTCCTCGAAATCGGACCTGAACACACTGTCGAGCGACAGCATGGCTGCCAGCAGGGCGGCCACCCAGATAATGCCGGGTGCCACCGCCTGCAACAGGTTGGGGTTGGCACCGATGCCGAGCGGAAACAGGCTGGTGACAAGAATGAAAAACAGCAGCGGGTTCGCCATCTCGGCACGCCGCCGGGCAGCCAGTAGCAGGTCGCGCCTGATCAGCACGGTAAAGGCGCGTGACAGTGAATCAGTGCTCATGATGACAGGTTGATGCGCTGAACCCGGCTGTGGTCCAGGTTGACGGTGTGGTGAGAGGTCACTGCGAGCATGCCGCCCTGTGCCGTATGCCGGTCGAGCAATGCCTCGACAATCCGGATGCCGTCGACATCCAGTGATGTGAACGGCTCGTCGAGTATCCACAGTACCGTGTCCGTGACCAGTAACCGCGCCAGCGCCAGCCGGCGTTGCTGTCCGGCGGACAGGTTGCGGGTGGGGACATCCTCGAAACCCTGCAGGTCGACTTGCTCCAGCGCTACCTGCAGCGGCGTGTCATTGGCCTTGCCGAGTGCGCGGGCCATGGCGAGATTCTCGAACGGCGTCAGGTCAAGTTTGTTGCCGTCGCGGTGGCCGACATAGGCCATGTGCTGATGGTAATCCGGGCCAAGCCGGCCGATGTCGGTACCATCCCAGGTGATACTGCCTTCATCCGGCAGGCGAATGCCGCACAAAATGCGCAGCAGCGATGTCTTGCCGCTGCCGTTGCGCCCCTCCAGCAACAGTACCTGGCCGGGGTGCAGCGTGAAATCCAGTTGGCTGAACAGGGTACGGTCATCGCGGATGCATTCCAGTCCATTGGCGTGCAGGCTGGCAGTTTTATTGTTGATTTCAGTCACGACGAATAAATTAATTTCGGCCTAAATGGCGAGATATATGATTGAAAAATTACCCGTTGGTCAGTAACCGTGCGGTGACCGGCAACAGCCCGCTGACATGATAAATGAAATCAGCAATGATTGCTGATACAAAAGCTTAACGCCATTTCAGAGGGTTATACCTGTGACATAGTCACAGTCTGGCAATCCTGGCTGCCCTGATGGCCGGGGAGAGGGGATGGAATATCGAGCAGATATTTTTTCCTTGATCTCCGGCCCCTCGCTTCGCTCGCCCCAACCCTCCCTCTGCGGGGGGGGGTGGGGGTTAGCAGGGCAGCGGTGCCATTAGAGGACCACCGGCATGCCGTTTGGGTGTTATTTCAGATATTCATTGATGATCAGGTGTATGGATGTGCGCAGTTGTTTGATTGATATCAATGACACGTCAAATATGTCAGTTCAGACTGTTGCGGAGGAATCTGGCTGACATTTTTGTCATAAAACCTGCAAAAATTGGGGCGTCCCGGGGCATGATATGGCACAAAACAACAAAAAAGCATCCACAATTGATTTGCAGTCACTGGTTGATAGTCACGAAAAACCCTATGTGGTAATCGATCGTGATTACCGTGTCCTGGCGGCGAACAAGGCCTACGAACAGGTCTATGGCAGGGCCCGCGAATGGGCGATCGGCAAAACCTGTTTTCAGGTCAGTCATGGTAATGACAAGCCTTGCAGCGAAATGGGAGAGGATTGTCCTCACCAACAGGTGTTCAGTTCAGGCGATCCGTATTCCTGCCTGCATATTCACTATGATTCGGAACACCGCATGCACCAGGTACGTGTGACCGCGCATCCCCTGTCGGGCCCGGATGGATTGCTTTATATGGGCGAGACGGTTGAGGAGCTGTCGGCGCGGGTGGACTGCAGCAATGCTGAAGACCGGATGGTCGGTCAGAGCAAACCATTTCTCGCCTACATGGAACAGCTGAAACTCGCTGCTGACTCGGATGCCACGGTGCTGCTGCAGGGTGAGACCGGCACCGGCAAGGAACTCGGTGCCAAGTTCATACACGATCAGTCTGTACGCAAGGCGTCTCCATTCATGGTGGTTGACTGTACTGTGCTGACTGAGTCGTTATTCGAGTCCGAGGTGTTCGGGCATGTGCGGGGCGCCTTTACCGGCAGCATGGGAGAGAAGGCCGGTTTGTTCGAGCAGGCTGAAGGCGGCACGCTGTGCCTTGACGAGATTGGTGAATTGCCAATGCAGTTGCAGGCCAAGCTGTTACGTGTACTGGAAACCGGACAGTACCGCCGGGTTGGCGGCCATAAAACGCTCAAGTCGGACGTGCGTATTATCTGCTCAACCAATCGACATCTATGGGAACGGGTACTGGCCGGGAAATTTCGCGAGGACCTCTATTACCGGATCGCCTGCCTGAACATCCGTGTACCGAACCTGCGCGAGCGCCTGGACGATATTCCTCTGCTGACGGAAAACCTGCTTGAATGTGCGGGCAGGGCCATGCAACGCAGTTACCACCTGACAGATGATGCAGTGCAGGCACTTGTTGGTTACCACTATCCGGGCAATATACGTGAATTACGTAATATTCTGAGTGTCGCGGCCACCCATTGCAGCAATGGAACGATTAATACAGACAATATCCGGCAGGTGATATCCCAGTTAACCGTGGCGCGTGTGCGTAATATGGATGCTGAAGATGAAGTGGCCGGCGCCGGGATACGGGCATCTGCACGGCGCCCGGAAAAACCTGCAGCACAGGGGCTAAGCTCGTTGCAGGCGGTCGAGGCCCGTCATATCAACGCATTGCTTGCCCGTTGCGAGGGTAACCGCAAGCGGGTGGCGGCGGAACTTGGCGTAAGTGAGCGCACCCTTTACCGGAAACTTAAACGCTATGCACTGAACGGGGTGTGAGGATTGTCCTGATTGTTGGTGCAGGACAGTCACTGTGCGTCTGCCAGGGGCTGTGAATCGCCTGGTTCCAGAAGGGCCTGGATGAGTTGTTTGACTTCCGCACTCTCCCACGCGGGCGTCCCGTACGCCACGTAGCGGATACGACCGGTTTTATCGATCAGATAACTGGTTGGATACATGCTCACATGCCAGTCCTGTGCGGCGATGCCTGCCTTGTCGAGCAATACAGTGAAATTCACATTAACGAGTTGCTGGAATCGCCAGGCTTTCTCGCGGGTTTCCTTCACATTGACGGCAAGAATGGTAAACGTCGTGCCGGGAAAAGTATCTTTCAGGCGTTGCATGGCGGGCATTTCGACCAGGCAGGGCGGGCACCACGTGGCCCAGAAATTCAGTAGCACCACCTGTCCGCGATAATCTGCCAGCGAGTGTGTTTTGCCGCCAAGATCCGCGAGTTCCAGCGATGGAGCAGGGCCGACGTCCGGATAGTCTTCCAGTTCACCGGCAAATGCCGGTATTGCCAGCCCGAATAGCGTAGCGAGCAGCAAACCCGAAATTTTCCGCCGGCCACGGTTGATGGCAGGTGTCAGCTGTGACAAATGCGGTTTCGGTAAGTGGTGAATATCATGCATAGGTAATAGTGTATCGTGAAAATGCACATTCATAACCGACAATACTGACAGGCGGCGACTGACATAATTGTCTGTTACATGACAAAGCTGATGCATCTCTGAACGGACAATAGCGCCGGCCCTGATATGAAACAGGAACTTGTAATCAAGCCCGGCATGGCTTGGATATTGCTAGATTCAATTTATAGTTTTGTTGCTGCACAAATATAGAATCTTCGACCCGGTTCCTGCGGGGGACGCAATAATCAAGGGAGCGGGTCGCACTCATAATCCGGGAGGAGTGACCATGTATCCGATTTCACCTGCAAAAATTGCGCGCAAGGCAAGGGCCTTGCTGGCATGTGCCGGCGCTGTACTGGTATTGACAGCAGGTTCAGCACTGGCTGGCCACGGCGGTGGACTGCATATCGATTCAGCCAGTTGGGACGGATCCACGCTGACTGCCGACGGGGGTGCTGACAAACCCAAGCGGGGGGGTGGGCCGGTCGAGTTGTTTGATGTGGCGACCAGTACTTCACTCGGGCTTGCGAATCTGCAGACCAGCGGTAGCTGGAGTTACTCCGGCAATACCTGTGCTGACAACATCTACGCAATCCAGGATAACGTGCAGACCCCGCCGTTCCCGGTCTCCGGTCAGGGCTGTGGCGGCGGGAGTGGATTCCCGAACCAGACCGACTTCAAGATCCTGATGAACTACGAACTGGGTATGCACTGCACCGGGTTCGAGTTTGCCTATTGCTGTGTGCTGCCGGTGTACAACTCTATCCTGGCGCAGGTGGTCAAGCCGGCGGGCGCCACAGAAAATGAACACCCGCGTCTCCTGGAGGGTGACCCGAACGCCGGCATCACCAGCGGCAATAACCCGGATGTACTGGGTCGCGAGATTGTGTTGCGCGACATGGAACTGGACGGTAACGGCAACTTCAAGAAATATGTGCTGCGCTACTGGCATGATGCGCAGCCGCGCAACGACGGTCGCGGCAAGCATCAGAGCACTACACTGATCAGTAATGTTGAAGGCAACTCGCTGCTGGCGTGGAACACGGTGGCCGATGCCGCCGACCTGAACCCGGATGGTTCTTTCAAGCTATCGGGCAGGGATGGCAACCCGCTGTACAACGGTGCACGTGACGTGGTGCTGGGCAACGGCGCCTACGACGACGTCGGTGGCACCTTCGGCGTACCGATCGATAACTACCAGAATGTGGTGTGGAACCACCTGTATATCTACGAGGTGAGTGCCCACGGTGTTGAGGGTGCCGGGGGTATCCCGGGCGGCGACCGGCCGGAAGCGGACAAGCTACGGCTGGGTCTGCATGTCGACTACCCGACCAACTTCGGTCCGGCGGGTCATAACATGGAAGGTCTGCTGACCTACTCGGGCGATGCCGGCACGGTGGTATACACACAGATGAAGGTGCTGGAAGACCTGCCGATCATGCTGACCTCGCCGCGCATCTGGGAGGCGCTGGGTCTGCCGCTGACGCCATTCGAGGACACCATCGACTTCTTCAGTAACCCGGGGCTGGTGGATGAGGACTCGGTGCGTCCTTATGTGGCAATGAAGGCACAGATGTACAACTACGACCCGAATGCCGCAGACGGCATGGGTGCAGCCGTGCTGGACAGTTCCGGCAACGAGGTGATCGGCTTCGGTACGGCACCGATCGACATACCGAACTGCGAGCGCTGTCACTCGGCCCCCCCGGAGAAGGCACCGGGCGTACCGAACGTGAACAGCCCGAACGACAACCCGGCGGACTGGGCACTGGTACAGCAGGAGATGAACTTCTGGCTGGCCTACTACCCGAGCATGCAGACGGGTTCTGACTGGTATGCACGACTCAAGGGCGCGGCGGTCAGTATCCTGGCGCGCCACGACAGTGAACACGGTACCGGTTTCCTGGACAACTACCCGGGTGTCACCTGTGCCAAAGGTCTGGGCGATTGTGATGGCGGACCGCTGAAGGTCTCGCGAGGCAATCCCGGTGCCGGTTCTGCACCGTTTGCGCTGGCGCAGAACACCCGTGCCGGTCACGAGAGCGTGATCTGCCAGAAGTGCCATGCGGATAATGTGATTGCCGTGGTCAAGTCGGCCAGTTGCGGACCGGGCAGTATTACTTGCGCGGACGGTGACCTTATTCCGCCGTTGACAGAGGCGATCCATTACAACCACCGCAACGTGACCGAGGGCGGCACGATCGTCTTTAACGACAACGAAGGCCGTGACGGCGGTTGCCAGGGTTGTCACCCGGCGCACCGTTCGGACGGCGATATGAGCGGTTACCCGATCACGCTGGACGGCGACAATTTCTATGCCGGCCTCGATAATCGTGATGCCAACGGTGGCTGCTTCGTCGGCCGTGACGTGCACTCCAACCCGATGAAGGACGTGGACGGAGCGGAGACGCCGGCGCACCTGAACCCGGTGGGTCAGTGGCTGGCAGATAACGTGGCCAACGACGGCAAGGGTATCTGGTGTACGAACTGTCACCAGCAGTTGGGTCAGGAGATGTGGAAGGCCGAGAACGTGGCTGACCTCGTGAATGCTCGACCGGGTGATCCGGGGCATGTGCGTGAACCGGTTGCCGGTCATCCGAACGGCGGTACGCTGGCCGATGTGGCGCTGGCGATCGGCACCACCGAGGCGCAGGCCATTTCCTGGCTGGACCCGAAGACCACCAACCCGGTGGACGAGACCCATGCGATCTGGGCACCGGATCCGGGTCTGTGCAACTACGTGGCGGGTTATTTCGGCGTGATACCGGTGGATCCGGCGCATGACGGCAACGTCGCCACGGTGGAGGTCAACGTCAACAGTGCAGCGGCCTGCTCGACCGGCGGCGGCACCGGCCTGATTGACTGCGGCGTGGCGTACCCGGGTGCCCCGGCGTTCCATATCTGCGGTTCGACCGATACTGACGGTGACTTCAACGTCAGCCTGCTGGACTTCTGCACCACGCCGGACTGCGTGACGGCTGCGCAGGCAACCCTGCCGGGCGGATCGGTGGCGGTACCGGTACCGTTCTCGGCGGCGACCGACGGACGTGATCACTGGCTGTCGCCGGGTGAGCCGCACTGTGCGGACTGCCACAAGGCGCCGTATGTTGAGCAAAGCGGTAACATCAATGCGTTCCCGCCGTTCAACTACCCGCGCAAGGCTTCGCTGATGCGTTACTCGCGTGGTCACCAGGACATCACCTGCCAGGGCTGTCACGAGTCGATCCACGGCCTGTACCCGGTTACGCCGAACATCGACACGACCTCGTATGCTCAGGCGGCGAGCCTCAACCATGACGGCTCGCACGGTCCGCTGAAGTGCGGTACCTGTCACAGGGTTGGTTCAGACGGCATCCCGATCATGAAGGATGGGGCCACTGACAAGCCTCTCAAGGCAAATATCTTCGGCGGTAGTTTTGATGAGGTTGTGACCTGGATGCACACCTATACAGACGAGGCAAGCCCGCTTGGCGCTGTCTGCAAGAACTGCCACGGCGATAACACGAGCAAGATAGCGGAAACCGGGGGGAAATGGCTGCGACACGGCATGAAGGAGCGTATCACCCGCAAACTCATGGATAAGGTGGAAATCGAATTATTCGGCCATGTGGCCGGTGATCCGGATGCCCATAATGGCAATCTGCCCTATGAGCCCGGCGGTGCGGATGTCTGTACCGCCTGTCATACCCTGTCAGGCGGTCCCACTACCGGTTTTGAGACCCTGGTGTCCTGTACCGATAATGCCGGTGCGCAATGTTCTGCCCCGAGTTGTTCAGATGCGGAATCCAGTCCGAATAACTGTATTGGATACAACGAAGGCTGTAACGGTACGCTCTGGAAACGCCACCTGACTGAAGACCGCCTCGCCGAGAAGGTATGGGTGGCGGTATCGGAAGCCAACCAGGGCACCGGTAATACCACCTGCGGCTGGTAGCGGCGCAGTAATACGTCCGCCCGGGCAATACGGGCAGGCAGCAACCACGGGAGGGGGAAGACTTTTTCCCCTCCCGGTTTTTTCATGCTGTTATATACATACACATTGCGGACGGAACGCCGCGCCTGCAGGCCCCCTGGCTGGTCGTGTTATTATTTTTCTCATGTGGTGTCGGCAGTCCGCGGACGACTCGCCAACGTTTACTAACCTGTTAATCAGGAATAATCACAATGAAAGTTTTACTGCGTAATCCGTTGAAGGTCATATTACTCATGCTCGTCACGGTGCTGCTCGTGGCGTGCAGCCGGGAACCGGCGGATGTTGCCGCCAGTGCAGAGGCGCCTGCTGTTTCTATGGAAGCGGCGTCCGCGCCTGCGCCGGTGGACATGATCGCCCGGGTGGGTGACCAGGTCATCACCTTCAGCGAAATCAATACCATGATGAACAGCTCCGCCATTGTCGGGTTATCCATGCCGGAACTGGGTACGCCGGAGCGGGATACCGTGCGGCTGACCCTGCTGGACAAGCACATCAGCGCAAACCTGCTCTACCTCGATGCCCTTAAACAGGGCAAGGACCGGGACCCGGCCTATCAACAGGAACTGGCGACCTTCTCGGATTCCATTCTCGCGGCACTGTACCGGCAGAAAACGGTGGTCGATGCGATTGATGTGACCGATGCCGAGGTCCGCAATTTCTTCGACAATCACGTTGCTGAAGGTACGGAACTTACCGAGGAAGTCCGTGCCGGCATCGAGGCCCGTCTTCACAAACAGCGATTTATGACAAGCATGAGCGCGCTCCAGCAGAAACTGAGAGAGGGTGTTGAAGTTGTCGTGATTGAGGCGGAACTCGACCCGGACGACGACGAGGTGCGGATTGACACGACTGTGGTGGCCCGCGTGGACGGAACGCCGGTTTCCTGGGGTGAGGTCAAGGGACTGCTGGGAACCCCGGCAAATGCCGGCTCCATGGAGAACCGTCTCAAGGCCCTGAACGGCATCATCGACAACCGGCTCATGTCCGTGAAGGCGAGGGCCGCCGGCCTGGAGCAGGACCCGTCCTACCTGGCCCGGATCGGGGAGTATCGCAAGACCCTCCTGATCAACCTGCACCGCAACAGTCTGCTGAAAGAGATGGAACCGACTGAAGCGGAACTGGCAGCGTATTTTGACTCGCACCGTGACCAGATCGTGGTCCCGGAGGTACGTGATGTACAGATGGTGGTACTGGAGACCGAGGCGGAGGCTGCGGAAATCAAGCAGAAGATCGAGTCCGGTGAATTGACCATGTCGAAGGCGGCCGCCGAACATTCCACCGTTCCCGATGCAGCGAAGACACTGGGCAAAATCGGCTGGGTCTCGAAAGGCAGCGGCTTCCCCGGACTGGATGCGGCGACCTTTGCGCTGGCCCCGGGCGAGATAGGTGGTCCGGTGGAATCGCCGGCCGGCTGGCACCTGGTGAAGGTGCTGGACATGCGCGATGCGGCCCATGAAAGCCTGGAGGATGACAGGGCCGTCAGGGAAGCGCGGCGACTGCTCATCCGCGACAGGCTGGGCGAGTATGTCATTAACCTGCGCAAGAATGATTTCAAGGTCGAGATATTCGAGGACACGATTGCGAAGTATTCCCAGCAGGAGATCGACTGGTACCAGGAGGCCAGGAAGACCCGGGAATTGTCACCGGGCGAGGTCAGGGAGAAGATCGAGAAGCTGAGGAACTAACAGGCAGGCAGTGAAATGTTCAATGTGAAACGCGCGCATTATTTGCTGCTGATGGCGCTGCTTTCATTAATGGTCCGGGCTGCTGATGACTTTCTGTCTCCTGGTCTTGCGCCGAAAGACATCCAGCCGCCGGCGGCTGCACGGCAGGCGCTGCAGGTGATCGACCTGCGCACTCCGGCTGAATTCCAGGTGGCCCATATCCCCGGTGCGATCAACATTCCGATGCCGGAACTGGAACAGCGTCTGGATAAAATCCGGCGCGACACCGATGTGCTGATCTATTGCATTAACGGGTCCAGAACGCGTCAGGCCGAGCCGGTCCTGTATGCCCACGGTTTCGAAAATATCTACCATCTTGAGGGTGCCTTCTATGGCTGGATCAAGGGTAAATACCCGGTCGAGAAGGGTGGTATCAGGCAAGGCGGCTGGTAGCCTTGCGGGCGGCCATTTTTGTGTGACGCTAATAAGGATGGCAACGTAACGGTCTGTTATTTACCTGTACGGCCTGCAATTGCCTGCTGCAGTTCGCCGATATTATCCTGCATTCGCTGCATCGCAAGGCGGTCACGCTGCTGGATGAGGTTCGGCAGGTTCTTGATCATTTTCTGCCCGGCCGAGGTGCTGTAGAAAGTGTTGATATCGTGCAGTTCCTGTTCTGTAAATGCTTCCATGTACATCGTGACAAGCCTGTCCTGCATGCCTGACCAGCCAATATTCTTCTCGAGAAATTGCTTTAGCAGGTCTTCGTGTTCGCGTAATTCCGGACTTTGCTGAAGTTGTAGTGCGAGTACGTTGTTCACGCTGACCTCGATTTTCTGTTGCATGTGTGTCAATTCGAACAGTTTCTCGACGGCTTGCTGGTGGCTGGCCCGGTCTGCGCATGACAAAACTGGCAGGAAGATTGCTGCTGTTGCCACCAGGGTGGCGATTCGTCGGCTGGTTTTCATGTGCATATCCTTGTTACAAAATAGTGTGCGGTTATATTGATTCTGGAAACACTGCGAGACATTAGCATATATACTTAAAAAATAGACCGAAACCTGCCTGCGCGCAACCAGCGGCGAGTGCCTGTGCAGGTGTGGGTGGTGTCCACCGGCAAGTGGTGATTGCTTGCTGAATAGAGGATGGGAAACAACGGGGCAGCCTGTCGTATCTGCTGCATGATCAGTATCAGCGAGGGATTGGAATGGTTCAGATAACGTTTATTCTGCAGTCGTTATTCAACAGCTCAGGCAGTGCGCGGTTATGTCTGCCTGTTCATCCCTGTTTGCCGGGTGCGAAGCGCAGTAAGATAACACGCATACTCACGCACGCCACGATGGCGCTTGTGACTGTAATTATTTTCGCTGCCACGTGCCAGTGTGCCATCGCCGGCCAGTTCGAGCCGCCGGGCCTGCAGGGCTATAATCTGCATACGGAACGTGATGCGGACGGCGACGGTGACGGTGTTAATGAAACGCACATCCGGCAATACCTGAATACCACCGGCGACAGTATTGTCAGCATGTCATCCGGGGAGCGTGTCTGGGCATGGAGCCTCGATATGCGTGACAGTGAAACCGGCGAGAGCAACTACGTCATCAGGGACAGTGATTGTGACGGGTTATTTGATGAGCTCTACGGACTCGATGAAGAGTTTCATGTGCCTGCTTGCGTGAAATAGTCTGAGCCGGGCAGTGCGGCAATACCGGTCTAATGCAGGGTAACAACCCGGGATGGCAAGCGCTGGCAGCTAATCATGCTCCGGTACTTTTGCCAGGCATTGATGATGGGCGTGGGACGGGTGATGAAATGGATTTATTCTTGCCCCTGGAAGTCGTGCCGGCAGCTGGCCACGGCACTGACACCGCGCCGGAATTGACGAAACCCGAGGTCTTGCCCGGCTCGTCGTATGACAGGCAGACGCCGTTCTCGATGATGAAGTCACCTATATAGCGGTGAGTGATTTTCTCTTTAAGGTGTTGCGCGTAATCAAGCCCGAGAAAGTGGCTGATAAGGCCGCGAATAACGCCTGCATGTACTACCAGTAGAACCGTGCTGTCGGGAAACTTCTCGGCCTGCGACT
>Ga0224506_10002005_pt1 | contig 14203 bp, 9 predicted proteins | sample SF_Jan12_sed_USG_2_FD_169108 | JGI IMG/M metagenome (GOLD analysis project Ga0224506, IMG submission 169108) | Sediment microbial communities from San Francisco Bay, California, United States - SF_Jan12_sed_USGS_8_1 | ecosystem: Environmental > Aquatic > Marine > Sediment | place: USA... | reverse complement strand
GTGGTAAAACATTTAATGCGTTTATGTGAGTGCTTTTTTAGAGTCATACCTCGGGGTGTTGGCGCCAAAAGCCTTGATGCTCTTCACAGAAACGGCTCAGTTCTCATTCTTCCCTCAAAGTCTCTATCGGGTTAGCCAGAGCGGCTCTGACCGTTTGAGACCCGATGGTGACCAAAGCCAGGGCCAAAACAAAGGCCAGAGCCCCGGGCAGCACCCAAAGACTCAAGCCGGGCCGGAAGGCGAAGAACTGCATCATGGATCCAGACAGAAAATACCCGGCCGGCAGCGCAAAAACAGCGGATACTACAATCAGCCTGATATAGTCCTTTGACAATAAGTAAGCCATACCGGAAACACTCGCCCCCAGCACTTTTCGGATACCGATCTCCTTGACTCTCATTTCGGCCGTGTAGGTGGCCATTCCGAGAAGCCCGAAAAGCGCGATGAGGATGACAAAACCAGAGGCCCAGGCGGAAATTCGTATTGTCCCGCCTATCTGGCTTTCATGCCTTTCCTGCATATCCTCCATAAACACATATTGTATGGGGTGAATCTTATCCAACTTCTTCCATGTATCTGAGAGCCAGGCTTTGATCTCTTCCTTTTTTCCAGGCGCATAACCGATATTCGCGTACCGAAACTCTTGAGGCTGATAGCGAAGAGCCAACGGATCGATCGGGTTCTCGAGCAATCGAAAGTTAAAATCTTTGACAACCCCGATCACCGTAACTTCAGAATCTTTACCTAAAACGAGCGTTTTTCCGATGGATTCTACAGGCGAACCAAGATCCAGGACCTGGACAGCCTTTTCATTGATGATAACCGCGTCAGCGCTATCGGTTGAAAACTGGCGGGAAAAATTTCGTCCCGCGATCAAATCGATCTCAAAATTATGAATAAATTCCGTATCCACACTGTAATAAAAGGCCCGCCTCGGTTCATCCATCTTTTCTGTTCTTAATCCTGGCCTGTGAAAGCCGCCAAAGATCGGTATACTGGATGAGAAAGAAACACCGGTGATATTGCTGTTGGTAATAATTTCATTCCTCAATGTCTCGGAGTTCACATCCCGCAGAATGACATTCACGATGTGTTCCGTTTTCATTCCTCTATCAAAAGTCATCCAATATGTATGCAGTTGATACAAATAGGCTATGAATATTACAGATGTCAGCGAAACCGCGAATTGTATACCCATCAGTATTTTTCTGGTCAGGAGACGGGAAAACCCCTTTATTCTCGAAACACCCTGTAAGGCGTTGACAGGCTGAAACGAGGACAGATACAGAGCCGGGTACAGGCCTGCCAGGACGCTTACGCCCAAGGCGAACAGAACGAAGATGATGTAGAGTCCGGGGTCTTTCATCAGCTCCAGGTTTATTTGCATGTTCGTGGTTTCTACGGCATCGATTCCGTTAAAAGCGGGGATCAGCCAGAGTATAAAAAGACAGGCGGCAGCAAGCGCCAGAAAAGTGACGGCAAATGTCTCGCTGAGAAACAACTTGATGATCTGGCTGCGTCTGGCTCCGATCACCTTTCTGAGCCCGATTTCTTTGGTGCGTTTGAGCGAGCGTGCGATGGACAAAATGATATAGTTGAAGCAGGCCAGAAATATGACCAGCACTGCTAAAAACGGGATGAAAACATATTCAAAGGAATGTTTGGTCCCGGGCATGCAGTTCGCCAGATTTATTCCGAGATTGATCTTTGCTAGCGGTTGAAGTTTGAATCCGAATGTTTCTCTTTCTTGTTCCGGGACAAGCGTGTTCGCGATCGCGGGAAGCTGGTCTTCCAGCACAGATTGATCATCTGCATCTCTCAGAAGAACATAGGTGTAATATCTGTTGAAAGATGACCAGCTGTTCACACTCTCTTTAATGGTGCCTTTGTTCTCCAAAGAGGGCAGTGTCGCAAACGAGACCAAAGCGTCAAACCGAAAATGGGATTTCTGATCCGAATCTCTCAGGACCCCGGTGACCATAAAATCGCCCAGGTTTTCCAGAGTCAGCGTTTTATTCATCGGGTCCTCATCCCCGAAGAACTTATGAGCGGTTTCCCCAGATATGACGATGGAATTCGGATGATTCAATGCGGTCTCCGGATCACCGTCTTTCAGCGGAAAACTGAAAATGCGAAAGAAAGAGGGCTCCGCATACATGCCGCTGATCGTCAGCGCTGTTTCTGTTTTCAGAACACTGGCGTCCATCCTTCTGACTCTGACGACATCTTCTACACAGGGGACGTTGTCCACCAGATAGGGAGCCAGTGAACCCGGAGTTGTCGCCCAGCCCTTTACCTCAGAATGCTCGATATTCCTGTCGGTCGTGTAGACACGAACGATGCGGTCTCTTTTCTCATGGAATCCATCGCTGCTCTTCTGATCCTTGATAAAGATTATGATCATCAGGCAGATGGACATGCTGAGCGCAAGTCCTGCAATGTTGACGATCGAAAAGACCTTGTGCTTCAGCAGTGTCCTGAAAGTGACTTTAAGATAGTTTCCAATCATCTCGATTCTCCCTCGAATCAAAATCACTATAAAGACGGATGACCTGCCTTCGAAGTTAACAAGAAAGTATGATTCAGGGACGGATTACCTATTTTCTCTGAAGAGGATGCGAATGAAGTCCTGTGCTCCTGAGTAAAACGCTAGGTGTTCCCGAATTGAGTCAGACGGGTTTTTTGCGTTTTTCGAGAGCCAGAAGAAGGGCACAAAAGATAACCGAGAAAAAGACCATGCTGATGAGAATAAGGAAAAAGGGAAGAACTCGAGTTAAGGGCGGAGAATCGAAGATATTCCCAAATTTCAAGACACCTTTGGTCCCCAGAAATATGCCTCCTGCAATAAAGACGCCGAAGGACAGCACCTGGGGAAAGAGCAAAGGTCTCAGGGCTTTACGCACCGTCTGTTTATCAGCTCTTTTCCTGGCAAAGACTCTATTCCATACAGCTCGGGCATCCGGGAGGTCTTTTTTCGGCATATCGGTTTTCCAGGCTTTCTCTTTGAATCGATTCATCCAGGTATGAACAGCCACAACATCCTTACAGACCGGGCATTCGGATATATGTTTTTGGAGTTCGGGCTTGAGCTCTTTTTCTCCAAGACCTTCCATGACTTCTTTTTCCAAAGGACATATCTTTTTTTTCATGATTGGATCCTCCCTTGAAGCTCTTGCCTCTTCAAGATCCTGGCTAATTTTCCCCTGGCTCTGAAGAGTTGTACTTTGAGGCTGTTTTCTTTGGTTTCTGTCATCTCTGCGATCTCTCCGTAGTTGTATCCCTCAACATAAGCCAGCCAGAGGAGCATTCTCTCTTTGGGCTTAAGCCTCTTGAATGTTTTTTCCATATCCAGAGAAAAATGAATCTCCGATTGTGAGCCTTCTTTTTGGATGTTACTTATATACGCCTGCTGTCCCTCTTCAAAGGCTTTTTTCTCCACTTTAGCCCGCCTTATTTTGTCAAGAATAAGCCTGTAAGCGATTCTGTAGATATAAACCTGCATATGTTTCTCGTTCTGAATGTTGAGCTTAGCTTTGAGGAACTTATAAAAGGATTCCTGGAAGATATCGTCAGCCGTTTGCTCATTGCCACAGATCTTATATATGTAAAACCAGAAGGAACGGGAGTACTTCTCGTAGAATTTCTCCCAGATCTCTTTCCGGTTTTCTTCCATATACAGGGTACCGTCTTGGTTTTCTTCCAGATCTTTCTTCTGGAGCGCTGCATTCAGCGGGTGAACAAGGCTGCTCAACATGAGGACTCAGCTTGAATTGTCCTTTTCAATTATGCCCCATTTCTTGCTCAATGTGTAGGAGATAAAGGTCGAGACAAGGAAACCCAGCCCAAGCGCAATCAAAACAACCCCAGATGCCAGGAAATACTTCATTTCTATTGAAAAGATCTGACCGACAAGGATTAAAGAGACGCCGATAAAGGAAATGACGATTCCTCTTGATAGAGAAGATAAGATTTTCTGTCTGGGAGCCGAGCCGTTAGAGGAAAAGAGCTTGAGAAATTTATTTCCTTCCTCGGATTGGATAAAATCGTTAAGCTCTTTAACAGTCGTGAATTTCTCCAGGATTTTGTTTTGAAGCTGACTCTTGTGTCTCATTCTAAACCATTCCAGTATGGTCCAGATCAGCCAGCCCATGAACACGAACATAAGTGGAAAAGCGACTATTGACAAAAAAACATCAGGGTCGGACATTATGACCTCCATAAAATGAGAATCACTATAAAGACGGATGACCTGCCTTCGAAGTTAACAAAAATGTATAATTCGGGGACAGCTTTTTGATAGGCCTGTGCTTTTCGATGAAGCTGAAAATATGCCTCCGGCCGCTCCCGTCCGGTAGAAGTCAGAGGTTCAAGTCCTCTATCGCCCACCACATTATACTTCTTTCTCCAATGTCTAGCGCCGGAACAGTCCCATACAGATCCCCTATTTCAAGCCAAACGGAATAAAAGCAGCTCGCCAACCTCAAAACCCGGCTTTCCAGATCTGGATGATCCCCATGAGAGCAATAAAGTACAATTATTCATACCTTAGGGAATCGATTGGATGAGCCGTGGCGGCTCTGATGGACTGGTAACTGACGGTCATAAGGGCAATGAATAACACCAGAGCACCAGATAGTACAAATATCCATATACCTATGTCGATTCTATAGGCGAAATTCCTTAACCATCTACTCACAAAATAGAAACCAAGCGGCCACGCAATCAAATTTGCGGCAATTATACATCGGATATAATCCTTGTAAAGCATCATTGTTATACTTCCGACAGAGGCTCCCAGGACTTTCCGGATACCGATCTCCTTAGTTTTTTGCTCGGCTGTAAATGCGGCCAGTCCCAAAATTCCTAAACAGGATATAAAAATGGCCAGAAATGAGATGGACAGAGTGATGTTCTCCATCCGTTTTTCAGCTTTATACAACCGGTCCAGCTTCTCATCGAGAAACTCAAACTCAAATGAGTAACTGGGAGCAATTCTTTTTATCTCTGTTTCAATGAACTTGATAGTTGCCGCCATGTCCTCAGCTTTTATTCGGATGGCAATCTTCTGCAGGTTAATGCCCATTTTCATGACCATCGGCTCTATGTTTTTATGGAGCGACCTGAAATGAAAATCCCTGATCACTCCGATGATAGTCCCGTCATAATCCCAGAAATGGAATTTTTTCCCTATAGGGGATTCCATATTCATCGCTTTGACTGCAGCTTCATTGACGATCATGCTGTCCTTACGATCAGAAGGAAATTTTTGAGAAAAAAACCGTCCCTCTGCCATCTCAATGCCAAAGGTTTTCTGAAAGTCGAAATCCACTCCTCTGACAATAAGCCAAGGAAGACTCTCGCCCGCCTTTTGACCTTCCCAACTGATAACATCACTTGTGGCTGAAGAATTGGGCTCGTCCAGGAAGCTGTCCACAACGGTCATGCCCACAATATTAGGATTATTCATCAGCCTATTCTTAACCGCTGAATAGTATTGTGCAACTCCATCCAGTGCATCCAAGCAGATGATATTTTCCTTGTCATATCCCAGATTTTTATTCCGGATAAGGTGAATCTGCTTGCTGACCGCTAACGTCCCGAAAATAAAAAAAATCGAGAGTGCAAACTGAACGATAACTAGAATCTTCCTAAATAAGACTCCTTCTCTACCACTGCGGAATATTCCTTTAAATATTTTAACCGGTTTTACACGTGACAACACAAATGCAGGATAACTGCCAGAGAGTATCCCAGTGAGAGCTGCAATGCCAACCACCAAAGCAAATGTCTCTAAGGAATAGCTGACCTTAATTTCTTTTCCGGCTAACCGTTGAAATACAGGCAGAAATGCTTGAGCTAAAACGATAGCTATTATTGTCGCAATCAATGAAAGTAAAAACGATTCACTGAGAAACTGGCTAATGAGCTGTTCCGGTCTGGCACCCACAACCTGACGGACTCCCACCTCCTTAGCTCGAGCTGACGCCTTGGCGCTAGACAGGTTCATATAATTTACACAGGCGATAAGGAGTACAAATAAAGCCATGGTTAAAAAAATGTAAATATATATGATCAATCCACCGCCTTCCAAGGCAAACAAATGTATCTTTGTCAACGGTTGAAGTTGAATGGTCGTTTGTGTTTCCGGGTTATATTCTTCGAGTATATGTTTTATTTTTTGCTGAACATCCTTTCCGGAGCTTCCTTTCTGAAGTTGGATATAGGTCCTATAGTTGTATCCGCCCCACTCAGTCAGATTATTTCCTGCTTTTGTGATCTCCAGAGGAATTATGGCATCCATGTCGAGGTGGGAATTTTGTGGGATATCTTTGATGACACCAGACACGATAAAGGAAGTACTCTGGCCACCGATAACAGTTTTTCCCATAGGATTTTCATTTCGGAAATGCTTTTTGGCCAAAGTCTCAGTCAGTATTACTGAGTTTGGATCGGAGAGGGCTGTTGCTGGGTCACCTTGGATAAAAGTGAATGTGAACATATCTAGAAAAGCGGGATCAACAAACCAAACATACTCCCCAAAATGATCTCCCTCCCTCCCTATCTTCCAATCAGCGCTGAGCGCTCTCGCCGAGTTGATGATCTCCGGATAGTTCTCTTTAAGCGCTGCGGCCAGAGGTGCCTGAGAGGTCAATGTGTAGTTGATCTCGCCTCCCGGGCTGTGGAATTCTGAGATGACACGATAGATCTCCTGGGCGTTTGTATGGAAACGTTCATAGCTGAGCTCGAAGCGGACCCAGGAGAGTATCAATAAACAGCAGGCGATCCCGACAGCCAGACCGGTAATATTAATGAGAGAGTAAGATTTATGACGCCGCATATATCTAAATGTGCTTTTAAAATAATGATTCATCATTTCTCCCCTCCACAAAATATGAAGCTTCATGGTTTGAATTCGGGCGTTGAGCCGGAGGACGACTCAGCGCGATTTGCGGATGGCGATGGTTGACAGGACTTTCTTTTTTGGACTTAACCAAAATCCCTCACAATCTTCCGTAATTTCTACCTGCTCGATGATCTTCAGCTCTTCGATAAAAAAGGATGATTGTAAAAAATGTCGCGAAATAATTAATTATGCGACCTTTTATCAATCTTTTAAGGTACTTGTATTTTCTCAGAGTTATATTCTGAGGTGTTTGACCTTTTTTATTTATTCAGTCTGGCGGTGCCGGTTCCGGTCTTGACGTAGACCTTGGGGACATCTTTTCCCTGAGTGAAGGATTTCCGGAGGTATGTCTGGTCATTATCCTTATATTCTTCTTCCTTATCAAACTTGACCGGACAGACGATACGCCCTCGGCGGGCATGACAGGTGAATTCAAAATAGCCTTTGACCTGTTTCCCGTTCATGTCGAGGATGGCATCATCGGTTCCCGAGCTGACCTTGAGTTCAAAATCCGTTCCGTCCGGAAAAGACACTTCCGCATCGCCTGTGCCCGAGCTGAACTCTCCATCAAGCTCCAGAGTGAGTCCCTCTGCCTTCACATCGCCGGTGCCGCTACTGGCATCGAAATTGCCTTTACAATTCTTGATCTTTACATTTCCCGTGCCCGAGCTGAGCTCGAATTCGCCTTCGGAGTCATAGGCCTCCACATCTCCAGTCCCGGTGCTGAGGTCGAATTCCCCTTTGACCTGGCTGAGTTCGATATCGCCGGTTCCGGTACTGCCGTCGATTTCGATCTTCAAACCCTCGACAGTCAAGCTGCCGGTGGCGGACTTAAACTCTATCTCGATGTCGTCGGGGACTTCAACCGTCCATGTGGAGTAACCTTTGGGATTATTCCCCCGCATCTTTTCTTCCAGATAGAGCGTGCCGCCTCTCTCTCTGATTAGGGGCTCAAAAGACATGTCAGGTTCGTAGGAGTAGACCAGATGAACATGGATACTGCCGTCACTGCTCTTTTTCAGCTGGCAGTCACCCAGAACGAGCTTGAAGCGGATTTCATCCTTCTTGCCGAACGTCTTGTCGACTTTTTCCTCCGGCGCAGCCAGGAGAGCCGCCGAGACCATAAAGCTCAGAAAAACAAACAGCGAGATGATGATTTTTGTCCTTTTCATTCTTCTTCCTCCTTTAGTAATGAATAAGGTTCATTTTGAACATGTAAGTCTTAATCTACTCCATTCCATTGAAGCTGTCGTCCGAAATTGAGATTCCGTACGCTTAAAGCGAAAAAAGAATAAAGGCGGCTGATACTGTGGATCTTTGAAAAAAGGTAACGGGATGTTTTGTTTAAATAGAGCTTTACTTCTATGCCTATCGGTTCCTCTATTGGATGAGCGGCCGGAGCTTCAAAAGACAGCTGCGCGTCTCCCCTTTTCGGTCGACAACGATCTCAACCTTTTTCCCGGCTTGGCTGAGCATTATTCTGACCTGTGGAAGGCCGAGTTGAGATGCGATCTTCCCATCGATCCGGACGATCTCGTCACCGGCCTTCAACCCTTCTTCGTGGGCGGGTGAGCCTTCAGAGACATAGTCAACTATCACTTTCTGGAGGGTATCGTCCAAGGCCAGCTTCAGTCCCGAGCAGTTAATCGCAAACGCCTCTGAGTACAGTTGATTCGGCTCGAGGAACATTTTTTTATTCTTCAGGTCAATAAACATATTGAAACGCTTGAGGACGTCGTTTCCCAGAATACCCATGATTCGGGGCCAGGAGGCCGCTCCTGCTTTGGCAAAGGCGATGCTCACCGGTACCGCAGCAAATTTATGATCACCGACCTTCAGGCTCTCGATTATAGTGATACAGGTTCGGGCTTTATCCGTACTGAGGCCCTGAGACTCCCATTCATAGTATTTGCCTATCTTTGCCAGCAGGTCATTCTCCTCTGCGAAGGGAGTGTTGAATGAGATCGTCCCCCCGGAGCCGGTGTCCACCAGGACCTTTCCGGAGAATGATTCGCCATTCTGCAAAGTCACCGTCACGTTGGTAAAAATTACAGTCCCCTGAACATCGATATCATAACCTGCACCACCAGGACCGGAGTCGAACTTCCCGGAGTCGTATATTTCGATCTGCATCGCATCGTAGTTCACCTTCACAGCGTACCGTGACAGGATCGGCCACCCTATGACCCCATCGATTCTCATTCCCAGGCTCCTCTCGATATGACCGAGTTCAGCGATCCCTAAAGTCATGTTCCGCAACCTGAGATTTCCGATATTCACAGCGTGGTTCTTTGAACGTACGATTTGGGCCCTTCCCGTTGCCCCTTCTCTGGATACAATCTCATCCCCGACGATACCGAGTTTAGCGGCAGTCTTTGCATTGATAACCGCTCCACCTGCGGCTGTATCGAAGATAAAACTCAGCGGGACCGAGTCATCAACGGTGAGCTCTGCCACGATCATGGATCCATGTAGCCGGAAGGGAATCTCAGTTAGAAGGCCTTTGTTCATTTCGACTTTTTCCTCCGGCGCAGCCAGGAGAGCCGCCGAGACCATAAAGCTCAGAAAAATAAACAGCGAGATGATGATTTTTGTCCTTTTCATTTTTCTTTCTTCCTCATTTAGTGATTATTATGGTTCATTTTGAACACGCAGGTCTTAATCTACTCCATTCAACTGAAGCTTTCGTCCGAAATTGAAATTCCGTACGTTCAAGGCGAAAAAGGGAAAAAGGCTGCTGACACTATGGATATCTGAAAGAAGAGACGGGCTGTTTTGTTTAAAAGGAGCTTTGCCTCTTTTTTTAGATTTTTCTTTTCAAGAGGTGTTTCTTGCGGTATTCCGTCGGCGTCATGCCCGTGAATTTTTTAAAGGCCGCGTTGAACACGGATTTGGAGTAGAATCCTGTGCTGTAGGCGATATCCAGGACCGTGCTTTCTTTTTCCTCGGGAGCGGTCAGCTTCTTCCTGGCCTCTTCAATCCGGTATTTATTGATGAAATCGTTGTAGCTCAGTCCGAAACGCTCGTTGATGATCCGGGACAGGTGATTGTAATGAATCCTTAGCCTGAGAGAGAGTTTGTTGAGTGTCAGGTCAGGGTCGAGAAAAATCCTCTCTTCATCCATGAGATGAAGGAGTTTGGCGATGACATCCTCGATCCTTTTGGAATCGATCGGGATTGTCTTGTATTTGTCGCGGCGCCTTCTCTGTCTTCTCTGATGACTGATGATGAGCCCGATCCCGGCAGCCGAAAGGACGGCCAGGATAACAAGGACATAAAACACCGGTCTCTGAAAAAAAGAGGGAAGAACCTCGAACGCAAAAAAAGCGCCGTTTTCATCCCAGATTCCGTCGTTGCTCGCTGCTTTTATTGTGAAGCGGTATTCCCCCGGAGCCAGGTTCAGATAACGGGCTATTCGTTCTGCATCGAGGGGAAGATAGACGAATTCTTCGTCATAGCCTTCCAATCTGAACTTGAAACGGATTTTTTCAGGGGCTTGAAAATCGAGAGCGGTAAAACGAAACTCTAAAGATTGGGACCTGTGGAAAAAGCAACGGACGTCATGGCTCTCGACCGGCTTACCGTCGCACAGCACAGCTTCGATTACCGTCAGGGGAGGGGCTGTCTCGACGCCGATCTTTGCCGGATCGAACACGGAGATTCCTTTCCCGGTCGGATAATAAAGCCTGCCAGAACCGTCTTTCCAGACCGAAGGCTGGCCTTCTCCGCTGCACTGGGAACCGGCCATGCCCTCGGCTTCATCATAAAAAGCGGGTACCAGATACCGGATCTTTCCCACGGTATAATCATTCAGCGCCTTCAGGCTTATCCGCATGACTCCCCTGTTGGTGCTCATCCACAGGTTCTCCTGTCCGTCTTCAGCTAAAGAATAGATATAATTGTCCCTCAATCCCTCTGCAGTGGTGAAGGCCGTCGTTTCTCCTTCGTTCCAGCGCAACAGGCCGTCCCCGTTCGTCCCGATCCAGAGGATTCCCTCCCCATCCTCATACAGGGAAACGACCTCCGGCTCGGAATCAGCCCGGAAGAGTCCTATTTTTTCGACTGCCTCTTCAGATACGCTAAACAGCCCCTGACTCGTCCCGGCCAAAAGCAGACCACCGCCGGTCTCCAGGAAAGCCCGCACCTGGTATCCTGCCAGGACGGCAAAGGCTCCGGCAGGATCGATCTTTTCGTCCCGGAATCTATCCAGTCCTTTGTCTGTTCCGATCCAGATGACTCCCTTTCTGTCCTGAAAAAGGGCCGTCACATTATTCGACTTCAACCCGCTCTCTGAGTTTATCCTGTTCCTTCGTCCTTTCCCCAGGATAGTGAGCCCGGCGTCCTCTGTCCCGACCCAGAGATTTCCGTTACTGTCCTCGAAAAGGACCCTGACTTTGTTGGAGCAAATCCCTGTTTGGGCATCGAATGTCTCGATGACCCTGGAATCTTTCATCCTGCAGAGTCCGCTGTTCCTGGTCCCGACCCAGAGAGATCCCCGGCGGTCGCCAATCACTGCCGAAACAGCACTTTCAGGGATTCCGTGGTCTCCGGTGATATTCCTCACCAGGGAATCTCTGAGCTGGACGAGGCCTCCTGTATCCGTCCCCATCCAGAGGTTTTTATCCCGGTCGATCAGAAGGCAGCGGACAAAGTCATCCGGCAGACCCTCATCTGTTGACAAACCCATCAGAGTGTCTCCGGCCATTCGCTTCAGGCCGTCAACCATGGTCGCCATCCACAGGTTTGCCTGGTCGTCCTCCACCAGGGATGTAATGGGCATGTAACGGGTGTCTAATACAGGACGGATGATCCCATCTCCGCTCCTCAATAGATACAGGCCTTCCAGAGTTCCGATCCAGATATTACCCAAATGGTCGGCAGCCAGTGACTGGACCGACAAGTTCAAAAGACCCTCCTCGTAACCATAAACAGCGATCACTCCCTCCTTGAACCGGACCAGACCGCCTCGCAGGGTGCCTATCCACAGTGTTCCCCAATTATCAAGGCAGAGATCGGTGATGATGTTGTCATACAGCCCGTCCTCGTCGGTATAGACATGGATGCCGTCCCGACTGATACGGTCCAGTCCGTAGTCTGTCCCTACCCAGAGATCGCCGTTCCAATCACCGATTATCGTCCGCACATGCGGGTTGGACAATCCATCGTTCGTGGTGAAGTTCTGCCAGAGCCCTTTCTGGCAGGAGTACAGGCCGCCGCCATCGGTACCTATCCACAGCACTTTGCTGGCATCCTCGTAGAGGCAGGTGATCCTGTCGTTTGACAGAGGAGAATTTTGTCTGGTGAAAGTTTTGAACCGGACACCGTCAAACCTCGACAGGCCTGCGCGTGTACCAACCCAGATATAGCCATCCTCTGTTTGAGTCAGCGCAGTTATGGTATTGAGGGGCAGGCCCGATTGAACCGTCCAGGTCCTGAGGAGGTATTCCTGCAGCTCTTTTTCAGGGTCCAAAGAGAGGAGGAGATTCGACAGCAGAATCAAGGAGAAGAAGAAAGAAAAAAATCGTCTGGCCCGGTGCGATCTATTTCTTTTCACCGGCATGGATTGCAAGAATTCCCTTCTGGTGCTGGCCACAAATAATTCACAATCTTTAGCGATTCTCGAACCTGAGGCCCAGGGATAAGGATATAACATGGAGAGCCGGAAGTCCAATAGCTTAAAGAGAAAGACTAGGCCACAACAACAACCGAATCATTAAAAAATTGATCTTAATCCAAAAATTGACAGCCAGCCGCTGGGCAGGGCTCCTTATGATTCACCGTTTTCTCAAAATTCCGATACAGGCTGCAAAAATAAATTATGAATTCCCTTGACTTTTTTGCTTCCATTTCCTATATTGTAGGAAACGAATTAAAATGAGCGCATCATGAAATTATTATCCCGAACAGAAGAACTGCTGCTCAACTGCATCCTGCGATTACAGGATAATTCCTATGCTTTCATGATCAGGGAAAAATTAAAAGAAATCACCGGTAAAACCTGGGCGTTCGGTGCTATTTTCATATCCCTTGATCGTCTTGAAAAAAAAAGATACGTTGAGTCTTTTTTGGGCAATGAAACTCCTGATCGAGGTGGCAGAAGAAAACGGTTTTATAAAGTGACTTCCTATGGTTTAAAAACCCTTGCTGAAATACGGAAGATCGATCAAGCTATGTGGAAAGACCTTCCTGTTTATCTATTAGACCAGGAGTGATCCATGGAAAAAAAATCTCCTCAACCGCCAGGATTTGCGGTTTGGCTTTTAAAGCGGTTTTTCCCTGATAAAACCGGTCTCTACACCCAATTGGGAGATATTGATGAGGCTTTCAACACCATTGCCAGGGAAAAAGGTAATTTTGCCGCCCAGGCCTGGTATTGGATAACGGCCCTAAGGTCAATCCCCTATTCCATCATGCGTACTCTTGCCTGGAGTTCAACCATGATGAGAAATTATCTGAAGATTGCTTTGAGAAACATGCGAAAATATAAAACCGGATCATTTATAAACGTTGCAGGTCTTTCATTAGGGCTGGCATTTTGTGTTTTGATCTATCTCTTCATTAGCGATGAATTGTCCTTTGACAGGTTTCATGAAAAGACCGATTCGATATATTCGATCGTGTTCAATGACCATTTTTACGAGTATTCTGGCCGGCGTGGGCCGGTTCCCCTAGCGCCGGTTTTGAAGGATCATTTCCCTGAAATCGAAAGTTTTGCAAGGCTTGTCTGGGAAATAAATGTACCGGTTAAGTACAATGACAGCATTTTTAACGAAAACATATGCCTGGCAGACCCGGAATTTTTAGAAATATTTTCTTTCCGGCCTAAAAAAGGCAATCCCGGTTCGGTATTATATTCCGACAGCTCCGTTGTTTTAACTCAAAACACGGCGAATAAATATTTTGGAAATGAGGACCCGATAGGAAAGGTTCTCTTATTTACATTCGGAGAAAGGCAAAAGCCCTTCGTGGTCGAAGGAATAATGGAAAATGTGCCTTCAAACTCTTCGATAAATTTCTCCATTTTAATAAATATTGATAATTTGAATTTTATTTATTCATCAAATTCTCTTGATGACTGGACGCGCGGTTCAGCTCAATCCTACTTGTTGTTGAAAAAACAAGCAGACCCCGCACATATTGAAAATAGGATACTTGCCATAGTGAAACCATACATGTCTGTTTTTTATGAAACAAGACAGAGGTATGGGTCGTTAGTGAAAAACGGAGAAACAATAACCTATTCTCTACAAAATCTTAAGGATATTCATCTGAATTCATCGAATATCGTTCATTTGCCCA
>Ga0224506_10002004_pt1 | contig 14213 bp, 15 predicted proteins | sample SF_Jan12_sed_USG_2_FD_169108 | JGI IMG/M metagenome (GOLD analysis project Ga0224506, IMG submission 169108) | Sediment microbial communities from San Francisco Bay, California, United States - SF_Jan12_sed_USGS_8_1 | ecosystem: Environmental > Aquatic > Marine > Sediment | place: USA... | reverse complement strand
TGATGCAGGTGTTGGTGAAAATACCATTTCACTGTATAAGGAGTTTTTAAAAGAGGGGAAACTTAGTGTTAGGAATTATGTGATGATTACAGGGCGTGATCAGGAATTAGTACATGAATGGTTAGAAAAAGGCGTTTATATTGATTCTAGTCATTGGTTAACCATTCGCTCTATAAAGTTAAATTGTGATGGGGCATTAGGATCGAGAGGAGCTTGGTTACTGGAAGAATATAGTGACATGCCTGGTCAACACGGACATGAGACCCTTCCTATGGAGGTGGTAAGTGAAATTTCTGAAAAAGCATTGAAATCTGGTTTTCAAGTATGTAGCCATGCTATTGGAGATCGGGCGAATCAGGAAATTCTTGACCGATATGAATCTGCATTTAATAATAATTCGGATTTATCAGGGAATCATCGTTTTAGAATTGAACATGCACAGCATTTGAACCCTGATGATATTCCTCGATTTGGTGAGTTAGGTGTTATTGCTGCGATGCAGGCTATCCATATGTCATCGGACAGACCATGGGCTATCGATCGGTTGGGTAAAAAACGGATAGAAGAAGGAGCATACATGTGGCAAGAACTATTAAATACTGGTGCAAAAGTAATCAATGGAACCGATGTTCCAGTTGAGCCTGTTAATCCAATAGCGAGCTTTTATGCTTCCGTTACACGTAAAACGTTAAAAGGAGAACCTGATGGAGGATATGAGTCTGCTCAAAGAATGACAAGAGAACAAGCGTTGAAATCGTATACATTGGATGCCGCTTATGGAGAATTTGGAGAAATGATAAAAGGTTCAATAGAAGTTGGTAAGTTGGCTGATTTTACTGTTTTTTCACAAGACATTATGACCGTTGATGAAAAAGATTTACTAAAAACTGTAGTAGACATGACCATTGTAGGAGGAAATACCGTATATATTCGTTAATATAATTATTCACTAAACTATTTTATGATGAAAAAAATTAAATTACTCTCTTTGTTTTTGTTAGTTACAATGTTTGCTTGTGGGCAAAAAACACCAAAAAGTCCTAGGTTACAAGCCGAAGGAAAGATTCAAGGTGTAACTGTTGCTGTTGATTATGGTGCTCCCTCAGTTCGGGAAAGAACTATTTGGGGAGGTTTAGAAAAATACGGAAAAGTTTGGCGTGCAGGAGCCAATGAAAATACTACCGTTTCTTTTGATCAGGATGTTAAAATAGATGGTAAAGCACTAAAGGCTGGGAAATATGGCTTCTTTATTATTCCAAATGAAAGCGGTGACTGGGTAGTTATTTTTAATAGCAAAAATGATGCTTGGGGTTCAGGTTCTTACAAAGAGGAAGAAGATGTGTTGCGTGTAAACATAAAGCCTTCATTTGTAGATGAAAATCAGGAGCAATTGAAATACGATGTAAGTAGTAAGTCAATTGATTTTGCATGGGAGAAAGCAAGACTAACTATTACCGTTAGTAAGTAATAATATTCTTTAATATTCACTTATTTAAAGTTTACAACACAGCTAAATAAGCTTTAATTCTGTCAACCCAAACTAAGTTTGAGTTGACAGATTTTTTTTAGAAATACAATATGAAAATTACTCGACCTACCCTTATAATAGACGAAGTCAAATGCAGAGCCAATATTGAGGTAATGGCTCAAAAAGCAAATAATAGTAATACAGAACTTATTCCACATTTTAAGACACATCAATCAAAAGAAATAGGAGAGTGGTTTAAAGATTATGGAGTAAGCAAAATTACGGTTTCATCAGTTAAAATGGCTGAATATTTTGCTGAAGCTGGCTGGAATGATATTTATATTGCATTTCCATGTAATGTTCTAGAAGTGGAAAGCATCAATCGACTAGCTGATAAAATTTCACTCACACTTTTATTTAGTAATGTTGTAGCTATTGAGTTATTATCTGATCAGCTAACTAGCAAAGTAAATGCTCGAATAGAAATTGATACAGGATCTGATCGTTCGGGGTTTAAAAATAATAATTTTGAAGGTATTGATAGTGCAATTAATCTGATAAATGAAAGTGAGTTAATTAATCTTATAGGCTTTTATAGCCATGCTGGACAGTCATACAAAGCTCGAAATGCTAAAGAAATAAATGCTGTATTTGATGACATGAAAAGTCAGTTGCTTGTTTTGAATAAAAAATATGAACTTCCTATTTCATGTGGAGACACCCCATGTTGCAGTGTAGTAACTCATTTTGACGAATTCGAATCTATTCATCCAGGTAATTTTGCTTTTTACGATGTTATGCAAGCTCAAATTGGTTCTTGTAGGTTTGATCAAATTGGTATTGCTTTAGCCACTCCAGTGGTAGATGTAAATCATGTTACTAATGAAATTGTTGTACATGGCGGAGGTGTGCATTTATCGAAAGATGAAATGATAGAAAGTAAGGAAGTGTCCTATGGGAAAATAGTAAAATTTAATAAGGAAGGATGGGGTGACCCACTAGAAGGATGTCATGTAAAATCTTTATCCCAAGAGCATGGTGTTGTAAAAGCTACAGTTGAGGTTTGTAATAGTGTGAAAGTTGGAGACATCTTAGGAATATTGCCTGTGCATTCCTGCATGACTGCTGATTGTATGGGCTATTATTATGATTTATCAGGAAATATCATGAGTCATTTAAAATCTTCATACTAGGATGAAGAGTGTTTAATAAATCTTTTATTCTTGACAATCGTTAAAGCTGACTAAAGCAATTTTTGAAGCGATTTCATCTGCCTCACTCATATCGGCACCATTTTCCTGCCTTTTGTGAAATTCCATAAACCAGATGGTCATAGTACTGTCATAACAATTGTCAATAGATTGTGTTATTATTACCTCATTTAACTTTTGTGGAGGTGAATTAAAATTGGTAAACAATAAGACATATCCAGAAATAACAAAAACCATGGCTAGGAAGAAAATTATTGGCTGTTTCATGGCAATAAGTTTTGTTGGCTATGAATTATACGCTTAAAAAGAGTTTTAAGTTCAATTTATAACCTCACTTTTTCTAAATCACCTGAAAAACTTGTAATAGTAATAAGGATATTACGATCACTCAATAGTTATTAAATAATAGTTTTTCTTTCCTTTCTGAACTAATAAATATTTCCCTTGCAGTAAATTTGTTTCTACTGTTTGATTAGGGTCAGTCAACTTTACTTTGTTGATGCTTACTCCTCCTCCTTGAATCATTTTTCTTGCTTCCCCTTTTGAGCTAAAAATAAGTTGATTAGTAGTTTCTGAAAGGAAGTCAGTTACATTGTTAGTATTCGAAAAATCAGCTTTGTTAATACTAGTTTGAGGAACTCCTTCAAATACTGCTAAAAGAGTTTCTTCGTCCAAACTAGCTAAATCTTCAGTTGTAGATTTTCCGAAAAGGATATTGGAAGCTTTGATAGCCATGTCATAATCTTCTTCGGAGTGTACTAGAATGGTAATTTCTTTCCCCAATTCTTTTTGAAGAAGTCTTAAATGTGGGGCATTATTATGTTCCTTTTCTAAAGCCTCAATTTCTTCTTTAGATTTTAGTGTAAATATTCTGATATAGTTTTTCGCATCTTCGTCTGAGGCATTTAACCAATACTGGTAAAACTTATAAGGCGAAGTTCTTTTTTTATCTAGCCAAACATTTCCTCCTTCTGTTTTTCCAAATTTTGTGCCGTCTGCTTTTTTGATTAGAGGAGTAGTTACAGCATAAGCTTCACCACTATCTTTTCTTCTAATAAGTTCTGTTCCAGTTACAATATTTCCCCATTGGTCAGAGCCACCTAGTTGCAGTTTACAGTTTTTGTTTTTGTATAGCCAGTAGAAATCATACCCTTGAACAAGCTGATAACTAAACTCAGTAAAAGACATCCCTGTTTCTAATCTTGATTTCACAGAGTCTTTTGCCATCATATAGTTGACAGATATATGTTTACCTACATCTCGAATAAAATCTAGAAAGTTAAACTCTTTAAACCAGTCGTAGTTATTCACCACTTCAGCAGAATTTTCACCACAATCGAAATCTAGGAACTGCTCTAATTGTTTTTTTACTCCTGCTAAATTATGTTGCAGTACTTCTTCAGACAATAGGTTTCGTTCAGCCGACTTTCCTGAAGGATCACCAACCATACCTGTAGCACCACCAACCAGTGCCATAGGTTTATGACCTGCACGTTGAAAGTGGACTAATGTCATTATTTGTACCAAGCTACCGATGTGTAATGAATCAGCAGTAGGGTCAAACCCAATATATGCAGTAGTTATTTCCTTTTTCAGTTGTTCTTCTGTCCCAGGCATGATGTCATGTATCATCCCTCTCCATTGCATTTCAGCTATAAAGTTCTTCATCGGTGGTATTACGTATTCAATATTTCAGCAAATATAAGAAGGTCTTTTAACACTGTTGTTATCAAAAATTAAAACCTTATTTGATTTTTATAATATCCTTTAGCAAATATTATAAACGAAATAAATCCATAAATGGATTTTTAATATCCATAAAAATACTTATATTTGAGATTAGAAATTGTGATATGAAAAAGACTAAAAAATATACAAGCAAAAATACAGAGGGTAATAAAGCAAAGGAACCAATGATAGCTTATGGACAGTCTTATTATGCCCTTCTTATCAATATGTCTGTACATGACATAGCTGGAACTAACCTTTCAGGAGAAGTTATTCTCCAACTTCAGAAGTACACTAATTTAAGTCCTGTAGTAATGGCAGGAATTCTTGGAGTAAGTAAAAGTAGATATTATGAATTAGTTGCTTCACCTACTTTGGATAGTAAAATTATTGATGCTTTGGTAGATTTTACTGTGCTTTGGAAAGACGGAATTGATGCTTTTGATGGGGACGCACTTTTATTACAAGAATGGTTGCTGATCAGAAACCAAAATTTAGGAAATATAAAACCTGTAGATTTACTTACTACACGGGTGGGTAGAAGAGAGTTGGAAAAAGCTTTTCTTAGAATAGAGTATAGCGTTTACGGATGATACTCTACCATTTGGATAAGAGGAAATACAGTGATGTCTGGCCACCTGAAGGTACTCTTCATGCTTCTGGCAGGTGGAATAAATCTGGTCAGTGGATAATATATACTTCACCTACTATAGCATTGGCAAAACTGGAAATATTAGCAAATGAAAATAATCTTCCGCTTAAACGAGTGTGCATGACCATTGAAGTAAAAGAAGATGCTAAAATTTTTAAAGTGACTAAAGAAGAACTTCCTGACAACTGGATTGATAAACCATATCCATTATACTTAGTTGACTATACCATTGGATTTTTAGAATCCAAGTGCTTGTTGATGAGTGTACCTTCAGCTCAAAGCCATAGAGAAAACAATTTTTTAATAAATGTTCGTCACCCTGACTTTAGTAAGAAAGTAAAATTATTAGATGTTATAGAAGAACCTTTTGACCCTAGGTTGAGAGAATGATGAGAATTATATCAAAATCTATATACTTTAGTTGTTGAGTTTAAAGAAAAACATACTGTAAGTTAGAATTTAGTAGTAGACTATTTGTTTTTCATTTCTTATCTTTATTCAACCAGACAGGTGTGGTTTCAGACTTATGTTCTCTACTTATAATTTCTTTATATAATTCCGGTCTTCTTGCGTTTTTATATCTCCATCCACCTGAGAGTTGTATTTTTTCCTTGGTTATTTTTGAAATAGTTATCTCGTTATTAAAAGACTTAATTTCGGATAATACTTCACCATATGGATCAATTATCATAGAATTTCCATTCTTTAATTGTTCTCCATCATAGCCTATTGGATTTGTAAAAGCATAGTAAACTCCATTGTCATATGCTCTAGTTGGTAACCATCTCATTAACCATCTTCTACCTTTTGGACCATCAAATTCTAATCTCAACGAAACAGGATCTATTTCTCTATTTTGCCAATATTTATCATCAACATAATCTCTTCCCGGCATGGCAGAAGGAGTGCAACCTGTTACGTGTGGGGCAAAAATTAATTCTGCTCCAAGGAGTGTTGTGGCTCTTACATTTTCGACTATGTTATTATCGTAACAAATTAATATGCCACATTTCCACCCAAGTAAATCGAATACGCAATATTCATTTCCTGGAGACATATATTCACTTATAAATGGATGCAGCTTTCTGTGCTTAGCTACTATTCCATCTTTTGTTACGCAGATATATGTATTGAAAATTTCTCCATCTTCTTTTTCTACTAAACCAGCTAATATTGGCATATCATACTCTTTAGAAATGTCTATCAATGCTTGAGTACTTTTGCCATTAGGAACTTCTTCTGCAAGAGCTGTTATCTGTTCAAGATTTAGGTCTTTAGTAAATGTATAAGCAGTTATCGACATTTCATGGAAGCTAATTAAATCAGCTCCTTGAGATTTAGCCTTTTCAGTTAACCTTCTAATTACTGATAAATTATATGATTTATCTCCATCCTTTGGTTCAAATTGTGCTACTGCTATATTCATGACATTTATAATAGTTTATTTTCTTATTAGTAAGTTTACTTATCAGATACAAGTTGTTGAAAATCCTTTTGAAGGAATAATAAACCAGAAGTAAAGACTCATTTTTTACATATCTATTTTAGCATCAGACTTACTATACCAATGTTGTGTTGATCTTCCAATTTTGATTTTGAGAGTCCAGGTCCAATAGATATTTGTATACTTTCAATATCCTCAATATTTATTGGTTTTTCACTTTTGCTGATAAAATAATAAGGTAAAAAAGAAGGATAGGGTCGAGGCATGGTAATGGTTTTCACTTTTTCCAATTCAATAATTGGAATTTCATATTCTTTTAACCCTTTACCTATTTCAATTTGTTTCCCATATGCTGTTCCATCTTTTGTTACTATTGCAACCTGAATGGTCTCTGTCTCACTATTAATTGATCTGGCTTTTATGATCAAGGTTTTCTTTTCAGGTAGTTGCTTTCTTAAATGACTAATTTTATCATTTACGTAATACTTTACGGTATAGTCATAGATGACCTTCCCATTCAGGTTTTCATTATCTTTTTTGAAAAGTTTATTTACATTAATCTGATATTCGGATTCATTTATTTGATCTGTGGGAATCAATTTAGATTCTTTAGACCACCAACTATAGGAAAGATCAGACCAATCTTCTTGTGCATTAAATAAATAAATAGGCTGTTCTTTTTCTATTACACGCACTTTATATGGTGTACGATCATAAAAATACCAATCATAAGGAAATCCAGATTTTCCAGCAGGGAATGTTTCTACTTTGTTCCTGCTTTTCACATATATATAGTAGGTAAGGAAACCTTTGTTCATCTGATCTCGTGGAATTTCAGCAGTGTAATTAAACCCATCTTTTCGTTTCATATCAATCAACTTCCAGTTATACTCACTTGTAACTTGTACTTGAACAGTAAGAGCAGTATCGGGACTTATTACCTTTGCTTCAATAGTATATGGGGTATCTGCAGTAGCAAAATCAACGTTTTCATGTATCAAATAGGTTTTGTCAACCGATGATTCAGGAGCTTGAAATTCATTAAGTTTAATATTTTGCCATGTGTCGGAAGCTTTCCACTTGTTTTTCACTCCTGCTTTTGTAATAAGGTAAGTACCTGGGGAAACCATAAATTTGCCATCAGTAATTTTCGGCAAATACATATTTCCATCATTGAGTGGTTTTATATTAAAATTTGAACTCAGGTTTTTAAGTTTAATTTCCATACTTTTCTTATTCCACTGCACTACGGCCACTTTTTTGTCAAGACTATTTCTTCCATAGGGGTTATCAATAATAAGTGCATCAGGCATTACTTCTAATCGCCAAATACCATCTTCAAGCTTGTCTAAAAAATAAGCTCCTGTTCCATCATAGTTAACCATTGGTGAATTGCCTTTACCTGCGATATGACTAAGCTTTGATTCGTTTTTGGGTTTAACTATAGTGTTGTTAGTATAGAAGTATTTTTCTTCAGTATTAAACATGGCAAGATCTTGCTCGTAGTTTACAAAGAAGTCATCAAAAGAAGAGTTTTCTGGATACGATCCAAAATCTTTATACATAGGAATATTATGAAATATTTCAGAACAAATTTTCAAACTAATAGCTTTACTTGGGGTATAGGCTAAGTTCATGTAATGAGTATTATACTCTGTGTTGGCATATGCTAAAAACATAGGGTCATAAGAAAAATGGGTAGCAATTTGAATCCCAGCCTCTCTAAATGATCTAGCCATAGCAGGATATATATATGATTTACCTACATCGGCAGCATCAAATTCATACACGAGTTTTGCTCCCTTATATTTTTTGATTGAGGCATCGAATGGAATGTTATAATCATCCACATTGACTAATAAATTTCCTGATAATTCCTTCTGGTAGCCCAATCCTGTAGGATACCATTGAAAAGTACCTCCTTGAATATTTGCTTTAAAATAATCTTCAATTAAATGAACACTATGGCTGGTGTTATAAAATATAGGTTTTTTATAGCCCGTTTTTCGAATAGAATTAACCATCCCTTTGATAAACACTGTTACTTTGGCGGCTTCTTCTCTGTGGTGGGGTTCATTACTTATTTCAACAGCAATGAGATGAGGATCATTCTTGTAGGATGTTTGAGTATATGGGTTTACGTGATCCATAAATTGAGATAAATAATTTTCCTGAGCCTTGATAGCATTAGCATTTGTCAAACTACCATTCTTTCCATATTTATTAGAGAATCCAGGGGTAGATTCGTCTGGTTCTGGCCAGCCATTGCCCCAGTATGCAATTGGGGTTATAACATAGTTGATATTCCTTTCACTAAGTTTTTTCAATAAATAATCAAATGCGTTGAGGTGTTCATTTATTATAAGGTTACCAAGCGAGTCGCTAATTTCTGTATCCCATACATGTACTCTATACAGGTCTAGTCCTAGTCGGGAAAAATGATATACATCCTGATCAATTGCTTTTAAAGGGTCTATACCCAATTTATTTGCTGATCTATATGCATGTGCAAAAGGAACTGTATAGTTTCCCCCAAATCCTTTTATTTCTTCATTGTTATCTACCCACCTCATTACACCGTTGTCGTCTACAGTAACACCACCTCTGTCTGTTTTTTGATCAATTACCTGAGCTATTGCTATTTGAAAGGTGAGTGATATAGTAAATAATATACTTAAGAGTAGAGATAATTTCATGATAGAATTTTAAATAATGGTTCAAATATTTGTTGTATGCAATACATGTGATTAAAATGAAATTCAAAAGAGATTTCAAATTTAATGATACTCGATGATTCTTCCACAAATTGTAAATCTATTTCATAGAGATATTAACATGTTATTTAATGTCAGCTTAGTTTCATAATTCACCAGTTTTTATAAATATAGAATAGTAAAGACTTGTTTTATTGTTAACAATGTTGAGTTAGGCAACTCAACAGACTGTCTATTTATTTTTTGGTGTGAGGTAACTTTTGTTACAGTATTAATTTAATGAAGTGACCAATTTTGTGTGATATAAGCAAATTGTACAAACTATAAAATAAGATGATTACAACTATAGAACCTCTACATTTTAAAACATTAAAGCTGGCTTCTGATGCCATAGTGATAGACGTAAGAAATAGGAAGGAGCAATATGAAGAAGGTCAGATTTCAGGTAATATTACCTTAGAAATGGGAACTAATTATTTTTATGAACAGCTGGAGGAATTAGATAAAAGTAAGCGGTATTTGGTGTATTGTCGTTCTGGTAATCGTAGTTTACAGGTTTGTGAACAAATGGACAGTATGGGATTTGAAGAAGTGTATTCCTTGAATGGCGGAATTATAAAATGGAAAGAAATTTTTGGGTAATAATAGCCCAACTAAAAGTTTTCACAAAAGGTTCAAGCGTCAGTTTGAACCTTTTTTGTTTTATTTGATTTAAAATAAGCAATTGAATTTTCAAATCTATAATGCATTAGCTCTTATGAAAAACCTAAAAACTTTCTATATTTAATAAAAGTACAATAGATATATCATATATTAATGTATGATATACGGTTGTTGGCTGCCATATTTCTTTTAGCGGTATGACATCTTCAGCATGCTTATAAGACACTTACTCTTTTGTATAAATCAAGGAATTAAATCCTTTTAAAAATGTGCGATTTTGGAAGTTAATCAATTGAAAGTTACCCTCTTTAATGTCTTCAATAGACCAAACTCCTGAATCTTCTTCTATCTTAACTCCACTAATAAATGGAGATTCGATTTCTTTTATTTCTACCCACGTATAGTCCTCATTAATATTCAAATATCTTGTTGTCTTAACTGGTTTTGTATAATAGTCACTCGTTACCTTATAATAGCTAGTGTAGCTTCCAACAACACTGCTATCATATCCACTAATTTTTAAAAATGGAAACAAGTACAAATATGTTTTAGAATCATCGTTATATGTAAATCCATTATAGAAATGGTATGAAAGTGTGTTATTGTAGTGTATTCGTAAAGTATCACCTTCTCTTTCCCAGATTCCAGTTGAAATATATGGTTCAGGTGGAGTTGGTGCATAGTTAAATGAATACCATTGAACAGTATTCTCAATACCAAATTCAAAGGACTCCTTTTCATTTTGTTCATCAATAACACCATCATCAATAACACCATCATCATTGACATCGAATATATATGAATAAATTCCCTGGTTAATTTCAGATCCGGTATGTATTTCTGGAATTATCTCTAAATCTAGCTCTGATTCAACATTGTCGCATGAAAAATAAAAAATCGGCACCATTATTATATATATATATTATAGGTTTCATAATAAAATAGTTAAGGAACATATAATTTTCATGTAAATAAAAGAATTTAAAACTCTATTTCCTATGTATTTTCAAGTGAATGATTTAAACAACGCTGCACAACAACATCCATCAGGTATTTGGTAGCATTCGGTATGCTGACAGTTCGTCAATAGTTTTGTATATAAGTTTCTGGAGACAGAATCGTAGGTGTAAAATCCGCCACGCCTGTTGGCTGAGGCCGTTTAGCTTACCGCATTCATCAAATCTCATCTGAACTTTTTAGGCTTGCATAAAGTTATCTAATTAGCTAACTTTGTTCAATGAATGAAAACGATGATATTAGAAAAGTAATAATCTTCGGGGAACATTTCTGGGAGTTTTATAATAAGCGGACTCAAAAAGTAAAGGATAGAATTAACTGGACTATTAAACTAATTAAAACAGTTGGACGAATTTCAGAGAAATACTTCAAAAATATCAAAGGAACTACATTGTATGAAATGCGGATTATTTCTGGTTCCAATATTTACCGGATATTCTGCTTTTTTGATAAAGGACGATTAGTTGTAGTGTTGAATGGCTTTCAAAAGAAATCCCAAAAGACACCCAAAAATGAAATAAAATTAGCAGAGAGACTTCAAAAACAATATTATGATGAAAAAGAAAACTAAAATCATTGACTTTGACCATCACTTAGATGAACAATATGGCAAACAAGGGACTTCAAAACGAGAAGCTTTTGAAGAAGGGTTTGAAGCTTTTCGACTAGGTGTTATGCTACAAGAAATGCGTAAAAATCAAGGTTTAACCCAAGAACAGCTTGCAAAAAAATGTGGTACGACAAAAACATATATTTCTAGGATCGAAAACAATGTGAGTGACATTAGGCTTTCTACATTAATGCGCATAATCCGAGAAGGACTTGGTGGACATTTAAGACTGAGTGTAGAAGTATAGCACGAAAGCCCAGATGGTATTTGAAATCATAGCAAGATAATAATGGGTTATTGCTGCTCTTTACTACTTGTGGGTGTGCCAATTCTACGGTTTATCTTTTTAAAAAGATAAAAAATAAAAGCCAATCTACAGGATTGGCTAAGTAGTAAATTGAACGTGTATTGCTTCCTAATCGCTACAAAATTTATACTGTGGAGTAGAACCCCAAAAAAACACCAACAATCAATTCATTATAGCATTAACAATTCCATCATCCCCCAACTCGTTTTACATTATACCCGTCTTTATTTAGCATATCCATTACTTTTTGTCGTACATCTCCCTGAATAAGAATTTCTCCATCTTTAGCACTTCCGCCTACACCACATTTCGACTTTAATTTTTTTCCTAAATCTTTCAAATCATCTTCCGTTCCAACAAAGCCAGTTATGAGGGTAACTTGTTTTCCTCCTCGTGCTTTTTTATCAAGTTGAATTTTTAAATGTTGTTTGCTAGCCGATAGCGTTTCAATATTAAAATCATTCTCCTGTTGATAATCAAAATCATCACTGGTAGAATACACCACACCATCTCTATTTTTCCAGTTATTTTTTTTCTTAGCCATACTCAAATATACAAGTAGTAATAATTTAGAGCAAAGTTGAAAAAATTAGATTGAAAAGGATCAATTCTAATGATTAAATATTAGGCTAGTATTAGGTATAAAACTACAATTGATTTCAAATTCTTGAATCGTCTTGCATTCACCGATAGCTATTCATATTTTGTAGCATATATTAAAAATCTATGGCAAAAATAATTTCATTTATTAGTAGAAAAGGAGGAACAGGAAAAACAACCAATGCTATTAATTTGGCAACTACGTTACATGATATGGGACATAAAATATGTCTGATTGAAACAGATACTAACTACACCTTGAATACTTTACGGCAAATGGAGCTTTATAAATTAGACGATAAAGCACAAAATTTATTCGAAATTTTAGGTTCGGAAGATAATAAAATTGCTGATGAACTAAATAAAATAAAATCGAGTAATAAGCTGGATTATATTATTGTGGACAGTGCAGGTAAAACTACTGACGAGGGAATTAAAAAATTGGCAATGGAGAGCAGTGCCATAATCGTCCCTACAAGTCTTACCCAAAACGATTTGCTTGTGACTTATCAAACCGTTACCGATTTAACTCCTGCTCGTGAGATCAATAAAAATTTAAAAATCATTGTATTGCCAAATCGTATTCATAGTTTAACTGGAAGCCATACTGTTTATGATGCGTTAAATAACTTAGATGCTCATATATTACAAGCCCGAGTACCTCAACGCACTATTTTTGTTAATTTTAGTACTATAAAAGCTGAAAAACAGTATGCTGATGTGGCCAATAAAATTTTAAACGAAATAAAATGAGTGCTAAAAAGAAAAACCCACTTAAAGATCTTAGTGCTTTCTTAGCACATCAGGAAGAGACTACAAAAGTTCCTCAACCTAAAAAAATATCAGAAGCTGAGGCTTTTTTGGAGAAAAAACCCACTCAAATTACTAATGTTAGTCGCCCAGCAAAAATTGCAGTAACAGATGAAGTAAATGCTGAAACCATAAAAAACCTATTGATTGATCTTTCTGAAAATAAAGAGACAGATTTTCGAATCGAGTTATATGATATCATAAAAGGAGTATTAGAAAAACTTAATGAAAGCACTCCTGCTGATAAAATGTTGATTAACACGGTGTTGTATCTTGCCAATCAAGACAATTGGAAAGAAGCTGTGAAAACATATTGGGAGAATTAGGGGCAAGGGCTCAAACTTATTTATTTTTTTAGAATTAATTACCTAAATTTCTAGGTATGAACTTTAAACTACTAGTGCAATTCTTACTGAAGGCAAGTTTTGTATGTGTAATAATAGCTTGTGGAACACCCAATATTTCAAAAGCTCAAGAAGGAGCTTTTTTAATTTCTAAGCATTCCCCATCAGAGAATAATAATCTTTATTTTGATCTTACTGTTTCGGAAGAAGGCAACACTTATATAGCCTCAAAAAACGGTATAATAAAATATAATGGTATTCAAAACAAGATTATAGATACAGGAGGGGCAGTTTTGTCTATTATGAATTCCTCTCAAAATATCATCTATGCAGGAGGAGTAGGAGGGTTTGGTTTTATTAATTCAAAGGGATATAATGAGTCATATCAACCAATACTAAAACAAGACAATATTGTTATTGTTGACATCAAACATGTTAATAAGAGTGTCTATGCTATTTCTGAAAACATTCTTTTTGAATACAATACTCTATCTAGTACAGTCAGTCAATTTACGGATGAAATGGCAGGACAGTTTTATCAAGTTTTTGAAATAGATAACAGAATATTAATCTCAACGGAGAATAAAGGCGTATTGGAGCTGATTAACAATCAACTAGTTACTACTGATATAGTATTGTTTCAAG
>Ga0224506_10002003_pt1 | contig 14221 bp, 14 predicted proteins | sample SF_Jan12_sed_USG_2_FD_169108 | JGI IMG/M metagenome (GOLD analysis project Ga0224506, IMG submission 169108) | Sediment microbial communities from San Francisco Bay, California, United States - SF_Jan12_sed_USGS_8_1 | ecosystem: Environmental > Aquatic > Marine > Sediment | place: USA... | reverse complement strand
CCCAACTTTTGAAATCCTCCGACAACACAAAATCGTCATAACCTTCCCGTGCAAAGAAATATTCCGGATCAATTTCGTAATCGAATTTTGATTCCAATAGGGACCTTACCTGTAACAAGTGACCATACTCAACCTGGTGGGCATAAGTTTGCATTAGGGCAAAATATGGTAGCTCGTTTAATGGGTCATAAAATAATGCAATGTGTAACAGGCGCTCTGACAAATCAAATTCATCTTGAGCATTGGCCACGCGAGACCAAAATATATAAGGCCAAACGGGATCACTTGTCAGCCGTGTAAAGTTATCTGCATATTCTATTAACTGACTTTCAGATGCACCCTGGCCCAGCTGTTGATAAAACCGTTGAAGCGGCCAGTCGTCCAGGTTTTTTGAAACCAGAAACACCTGGTTATAGGCTGCCATTGATTCATCTGATATAGGTCTATCGAGTAGGCGTGCTCGCACTCCTGCTAACAATGCATTGCTCGGATCAAGATCATACTGACTGATCAGTTCATCCAAACCTGAAACACTAAAATCAGAGGTTAAAAACTCTTTAACTCCCCATGTTGTTTTAGAGCGGGTCTTCGACTTTACTGCTAATGGCGGTAAGGCTTCAAAGGATTCAAGAGCACTTACAACTGATAGGTTAGATCCGTAATCGATAATATCCGAGATAGAAAATTCACCGTTTTTCTCACTAACTGCCAGGCCACACCAATATATGTCTGAGTCGTGTTCTACTCGAAAGTTAACCCGGAAGCCATCAGTAGTTTTATAGTTCGCCAGGTAGATCCAATCTTGACTCGGTGCGGGACAGACTTCATTCATTCTGGCATTTATCATTCGTTGGCTGCTTATTAACTCACCTTTTGAGTCATAAAACTGGTATAAACCAGCTAACTCTTCGTTCAAATTCATATCCATCAAACTAACCAGTGCCAAGATAAAAGAATCAGGTGATTTGGCTTGATTGGCTTCATCTAACCAATTTATGGAGTCTGAATCTGAAGTCAATTCATCTGTGCCAGGAAGTGATTGGCAACCTAATAGAATGCTTAAAGGCAATAGATATATAAGTTGAGCCAGAATTCGTTGTTTAAATACAAACTTCATTCGTTCTGCTCCTGTTCGATTTGTGACTCAATCCTTTGAAACCAGGGATAGAGCGCCTTATTTTGACGATCATTATCGTTGCCTACCCATCCTGAAAAACTCATAGATTCAGACGCTTCATCTAACAATCTGGCATGGCTGCGAATATCCTCTGCATTAACCCGATCTTTATGGTTGAGGTAATCAAATTGGTAGCGGGTTACATGGCCTAACTCCTGATTACTCACCAGGAATCGCATGTAATCGTCTTCAAACACATATTCAAGCGGTTTATATTGTGCAGAGCTCAAGAATTCTGGATAGTAGATGTCGATATGATGCACAATATGTTTTGGCGGCTTCTGTCCCCAGGGGTATTGCCGAATAAGCTGCTTGGGTTTGTCAAGGTAACTGCCAAATACTGAAGCCTCTATACTATATTCGTATCGGTTCTGGTCTTCTGACCATTGCCAAAATTCATCTAACCAATAGTTCTCAATGATATTGAGCCTGTTATTTATCGGGTCATCAACATAGTACAGGGGTTTGATTACCTGAGCCCCACCAAAGGCCCGGTCATAATAGTTCAGATAATCATTACCTAACTCTCTCAAACCATTATTGAGTAATTGCCGACGTTTAAATTCGGCTTCTGAACCCGAATACGTGCTTACCACCTTAAGGTGAACCGGAACTTGATAACCGAAGGTGCGAAATGTTTCAGTTACCTCTACTTTGGGTCGTTCCTCAAGCGTCCAGGGCATGGTTTCAATATCGGCTCCTTTTACCGCACTGAGTGCAACGCCATAGCCCACATACCCCAAATCGGTTAAGTAATTTCCTGCTTGATAATTTCGAGTGGGATCAACCCAGAATATCTGACCATCCAACTTAATTTTAGTAATTACGTGATCAAATGCCTTTGGTGACGGGTTCATGTCCAACAGACTCTGCCCCATGTCACTGTGAACCAGTGCCGGTTCTGCTTCAATATTGAGGGCATCTAATAACGAGACTAACAACAAGCTTTTATCTTTACAGTCACCATATCCAAGTGACAAGGTTTCATCGGGGCTATGCGGCATATGGCTATTCATGCCAACCTCTATTCCCACATAGCGAATTCGATCTTGCACCATTTTAAGTGCAGCGGCAGCCTGCTCACTTTTACCCGGTAGTTTACTAAGCTCTTGTACCCAAGACGCCCACTGTTCATGATTGGGAGTATTTTCCAGGTGGAATAAATCACTGGCCCAATCAGCGACTTCTGACCAGGAGTCATACTGGCTGTATTCAATAGTCGGGTAGATCCAAAGATCATCGGGCATATCATCATCTGGAAATACGGGCATTACCGGAGACTGCTGCCATTGATAACTCTTCAGCCCTTCAAACTCACTGACTACAGGTGTTTGACTGGTGTTTTGGCTATTCATATTGAGAGAATATGATTTAGGCGCCAGTAAGCGAGTGAAAACAGCATCGACCGGTATCGCCCAACCAACCTGGAAACTGGTTGCCAGTAAATCGCCAAATACAGGGTTACGCCCCTGGGTGCTATAGGCGTATTCGAATTGATCTCCTATTTTCAGGTCATCAATAATGATTAATAATTGTTTGGTTTGAGAGATCAGGTCAGAGTCACTATCTGGTTCTACACTAATTTCTTCAATTCTCGCTGAAGCCGTTTTATCGATAATTCGGCCATCCCGCCTTATTTGTAGATAGTGCAGGTTCATTTTCTGATAAGTAGGTCGAAAATTAATTTCTAATTTTCCAACATCCACGAGACCATCCTGATTCAGCGGTTGCTCGATATAATGATGAAAACTTTCCCATTGCAATTCATTAGTCAATCGACGTTGTCGATCTACCAGTCGATACCGAATACCATATCCTTCAACTTTTTGTATTGCCTGCGGAACAGGTTGTTCCAGCACCCAGCTCGGAACCGGAGTTACAGAGTAGTCAGCCCAAAGCAGAGGAGAAGCCAACAGCATAATAATCAAACGCAAAGACATAATGTTTTCTCTTATTTTTCTTTTACTAGATACTAACTGAATCGATGAAGACAAACATGACTCAATTCAAACTTTAGACATAATCTTATTAACGGTGACTTTTATGATGAGCCACCGCCATAGAATGGTAATCGCCCAATTTATAACCGAAGTTAAAAGTGTCTAGGGAAGTCCAGACCTGCCCTTCGACTATCGGCTTTGATCAGATAACGTACAAACTCAGAGGTTTTTCGACTTCAATTCTATTGTCGGGGCAAACCCTGTTCGTGATAGTACTGGTGTCTGCTTGAATTGTGTCTTAAGAGTCAATAAAAGAGCGGATATTAACCAGAAAAACCGGTCACGGCATGTTAATTCGTTTGGGCCAGTCGTTTCCCCAGGGCTATGCCTTTTCTTTCCAAGAGAAAGTGCACCGGCAATGAAAACCACGCAACCAGAATAGTGGTTATGACTCCAGCGGTTATCGTTTGCAATATACTAATCTGACCAAGTAGTTCCAATTCGGTGGTGCGCAATGTGATTAGCCAGCCCAATACAATAAAGGGGAAGTGAAACAGGTAGATTGGAAAAGACAGCTGCGATAACGGGCGCCAGAACCTAAGACTGAAAAATTGATGTACTGCTGAAAGCAATGGGTTTTGAACGCCACTCTGGATCATTAAGATAATGTTCAATAACGCGATGCAAAATAGGATACGGTGAAGGCCTACCCAAAACAGGTTGGCAGTCGTATTGAAGGTATCATAGTATGATTCTGTGGCTATATAGTGTGGAAATTGCATCGTTAGCCAAATAATCAGAATGCTCAAAAACAGGCTAAAACTGCTTAATACGGCCGATGTATTAGCGATGCGGATATTCTTCATCACCCTTTTGCTGTTATACATATAGGCCCACAGCAATCCAATTACGAAGCTGCTGACCCGACCTGGCGTAGAATGATAAACGGAATTCATATAGGTCAAAACGTTAGACTTACCCATAACGAAATCAATAAATGGTGTTTGATAAATCTCGGGAGTATCTAAAATTATAAAGAATCGCCAGCCAATAGTTGCTACCAGTAACAGTGTCAAAAAATAAATAGGATGACCGCTACGATGTGCCAGCAAGATGACCCATGGAAGTGCCAGGTAGCACTGCATTTCAACCGACAATGACCAGCCAACCGGGATGATTGTGGTATGGACTATATTGTCTATAAAAATCAGGTTTGATGGCAGTTTTTCCAGAAACCTGCCATCAAAAGAGCCGAATAAAAACAATCCAACCAAAAACAACGGGTAAATCCTGAAAAATCGTTCTATATAAAAACGTTTGATGCCTAGTTGTTTTTTTCTCATCCTGGAATGCAGACTTCTACCCAATAAGAAGGCACTCAACATAAAAAAGATATCAACGGCCTTATCTGCACCAAATAGAAAACGAAATGGCTGCCAGAACTGTTCCAGATAGCTCTGAAAGTAAGGAGCATCAAAGGCGAAATTAATGGCATACAGTGTATGAATCCAGATCACCATAACAATTGAAAGCCCTCGCACTCCATGAAGAAAAGGGTCTTCTCGCTCAGATAGCTGTGTAAGACTTTGCAAGCTTTGTATGGGAAGTAGTCTTGAGGGTGTTATGGTCATTTTAAATTATCTGGTTAAAACAGTGCTCATGTTAACCAAAATTCGTTTGTAGGTCATGAATTTTTCGGTTCGTATTAAAATGGGTGGCCACTTTGTCTCTTCTCTAATTATCATTCTACTGTATCCAATTCGGCTACAACCTTCCGTTTGTAGGTACGTGCTGTCTTTTAGTAGCTCCAAGCCAATAGTTAGCTGTATGTGAGTTCTATGTCTGCAGCTTTTAAGTATACAGATTCCATCTCCAGATTTTTTTCTGTTAATGGGTGGTCTGATAGCCAGTTTTCCGGGAAGGATAGCGCGATTTTTTCCTTCTCAAAACTAATGGAAGGCATGGCTACCTCTGCAGGGTTTCTACTATGATTTAACAAGACAGCCAATCTCAATACCATACTGAGCACCAGTAACACCTGCTGACGTTTGGGTCTAAAATTTTCCAAATCTTTTAGGGGCAACTTTCGACGATGGCTTTTAACCAGCCAAGCCAGTTGTAGTTTTTCCGGTTGGCTAAAGCCCGATAAATCTGAGTGTTCGATCAGATAGGCGCCGTGTTCCTGAAATTTGCTATGCGAAATAGTCAAACCAATTTCATGCAAAAAAGATGACCAGCGAATGAGCTGCTGATAGGTTTCACCAGCAAAGGCTGTTTGATTTAGACAAAACAAGGCTGTTTTTTCAACCGAAGCCACTTGTTCAATATCGACATGAAAGCGTTCAATAAGCGACTGAATGGTGCGTTCACGCACATCCTCATGTTTTTGCCGACCTTGCATGTCATATAAAATACCTTCACGTAAAGCGCCATCTGAATAGGTAAGCTTATCGAGCGATAACATATCAAAGATGGCGATCATAATGGCCAACCCGCCGGGTAATACTCTGGCTCTGGCTGGGTTTACGGATTCAAGTTTAATGGCTTCAATGCTATGAAATGCCATCAGCTTTTCTTTGAGAGCGTTAAGGCTACTGGCCGTTAAATGTTGTGGACTTGATGGGTCTAACTGACACAGTCGCAATAGCGCTCTTGCGGTACCAGATGATGCAACCGCATCTTGCCAGCCAAGGCGGAGGTAGTCTTTACTAATTCGGCTCAATTCCAGCTTGGCGGCATTAGTCGCCTTTGCAAAGTTGCTAACGGACAACTGGTTGTCTGCAAAAAACAATTTAGTATAGGAGACACAGCCCATGTGCAGGCTTTCTAATTGCTGAGGTATAAATTTCTCACCAATAATAAACTCGGTACTACCACCACCAATATCTATGACAAGACGCTTACCCGCATTATCATCGGCAACCGAGTGAGCAACGCCAAGATAGACTAATCGCGCTTCTTCATGCCCGGAAATAACTTCAACCGGACATTGAAACAGTGCTTCAGCCTGTTCAATAAAGTTATCTCGGTTTTTAGCCAACCGCAATGTATCAGTGGCGACAATTCGAATACACTCTCTGGGTATCGCATCGGTTCGCTGTGCAAACTGGCTCAAGCATTCCAGTCCACGTTCCTGGGCCTCAAGACTTAGAAATCTGTTTTCATCCAGGCCTGCACCTAGCTGAACTTGCTCGCCCAGTTGGTCCAATATCTGGAATTCATTTTGTACTTGCCTTGCCACCACCAAATGAAAGCTATTAGATCCCAGGTCAATAGCAGCATATTGGTCGGAAAGCGGACTGGTTTCTGTTTCTGTCATATTGACCCCTAGAGTGTTTTAGATTAAGCCCTGGACTATGCTCTTTTTATTCGCACTACTTTCATTGTTTCGAAATCCAGGCCCGCAACAGTTTCCTGTTTTGGGTAATACGTGATATTCACCCTGGCACCTTTTAAGCTTTGATAATTACCTTTACGCTTAAATTTGAAGGGGACATCACAGGCTTCAATCATTACTGAATGTAATATCCAGTCGCCTTGCTCCCGCTGAACATGTGAAACCACCTTCACAGCTTCAGAATGGATAAGGTCTTGATGTTTTGCTACTAATTTTTTTGGGTCTGATTTTATAGTCAATGTTATATAATTCTAAATGTTTACTTAAAGAAGCGATTGGATTTATTTGACCATACCCTGGTGTTGATTTGTACCCATAATTGATCCGATAGCGCCCTATTTTGGCCTAGAATATTGACTTATTTATATAAACCAAACCCTGCTGCGTTCCAGGGACACCCATAGCTGTGCTCATTATGAGTCTTTTGCTGTCTAAGGTATTTAAATTGAGCCTGCCTAAAGGATACAAATATCGCTGGAATCAAGCATTATCAAGGGACTGGCTAAAATGTTATTGAACAAAATGGCTATTTTTCCGGGTTATGTCGGGTTTACTCAAAGAGACATGATTTTTTTCAGCGTTGCGTTTTTGGTCATTAACGCTATCGATTTGAGAAAGGGCCGGGATAGGGCCAACAGAAATTATAAAGGCTTCACCAGGAAGCCTCTAAATAACAATGTCAAACTATGGGATGCTGAGTAATATAGGTTCAGATATGCTCTTGTGTTCGGCATTAATCGCCTCAAATATTGCGATTTGACTTAACACCTTCTGTCCTGATATCAAGGCTTTGTCATCGGTATTGCCGGTATCTAAAGCCCGAGACATTTCAACCACCCAAAAGCCGTCTTGCCACACTCCCTTGGCCGTTACATCTGCTGCACTTCGTGACTGGGCGCTGGTGATTTCCAGGCTGGACACCTTGGTTTCTGTTTTAACTTTTAAATCGGGTTTAAAGTTTTGGTACCCCTTGTCACCCGCATCAAATGAACGGTCTATATATATTATAGTGCCGTCATCCAGTTCATATTCAGCAGCATTTTCAATATATTCGGTAGTAATGGTATGCAAATAATCGTCTGCATACCCGGCAGGATTACTGCGAGCTGCCGACCATACCCAGACATCGGCCATATAAATGGATTTAGTTAACATGGAGCGGTCATATTCACCGGAGAATTCCAGGCGGAACGCAAGCATGTCATCGCGATCTTTTCCTTTACGGTATTTGGAGCCCTTCCATTCCCATGGGCGATATTCTGTACTTTCAGTGGGGTCTGGCCATTTCACTGCAACATATAGGTGCTGATTAGCTACTAACACAGCCAGTTCGGCATTGATCTCACCCAGATTGTTATTTGTATCTTCATCAATAGCAGGAGTTATCGCTATTGTGGTAAATAGACTTGAGTCCCAATCAGAGATATTGCCATCTACCACAGGGGCACTGGCTGATACGCCCGGGGAAAGTGTTAATGGTTCTTGAGCTTGAGCCATAATACTTAGGCTTAATAACAACGCTGATAAGATCTTACATTGCAGATTGGTCATAAAATTCCCCTGGAGCTATGGAAACCATTCGACCGTCTGGCCCCTGCACCCCCGTATGACCGGGCCAAATTGCTACCATACGGCCATCGGCACCTTGCATATCTCTGCACCTGTTTGGGATTTCAACCATTCGACCATCAGAACCTTGCAACCCACTATTACCTGCTCTTATGGCACACATACGACCATCTGAACCTTGCAAGCCTCGACCACCTTGTGGGATTGCTACCATTTTTCCATCACTACCTTGCAATCCTCTGCCGCCGGGTGGAATTGGAACCATACGACCATCAAAACCTTGAAGCCCCCGATATCCATCTGGAATTGTTATTGCTCTTCCATCAGAGCCACTTAATTTTCTAAGCATACTTCCATCCTTAAAGTTTATTTCGCATAACAAAGTGGCTAGTTTTCCGAGTAGACTTACATAACAGTGATGATACTTTCCATACCGTCGTCACGATGGCCTTTCAGTGTGCAAAACACATCATAGGTACCCTTGGTTACAGGTACAAAATAAAGTTCCAGTTCGCCGCCTACCATCAATTCAATCGCGGTAAAGTAAGGTGCTTTTATTTCACCATCTTTATTAGACTGAACCTTACGAGTAGCAATGGATTTGTAGAATTCAGGTGCTGTGAAATAATGCTTCTTTTCACCATCATTAATCAGTACGAACCTATAGGGCTGACCAGCTGTCAATTCCATCTCGTCGAAAGAATATTCAAATTCTGACATTCTAATTTCAATGGTTTTCATGCTATCCCAATCGGCCGCCGAAACAATGTCGCCAGCATTGGTGATATAGTCTGCAGCAAACGCTGTCATTGAAAATACACTTATCAGTAAAGTAGATACTATCTTCTTCATATTTTTACTTCCTCTGTTAGTTATTCTTCGGCACAAACAACGTTATTTCTGCCGTTGTCTTTTGCAATGTAAAGGGCTTTGTCTGCGGCCTGTATCATTTGCAAGAAATCGGTAACCTCACCCTTATGAGATGAAGACACACCTATACTAACGGTAACATTCAGGCCATCAACTGCCATTTTTTCAATCTCTTCACGCACACGCTCGGCAATTATTCGCGCACCCTCCTGATCGGTTTCAGGCAGGATCACTAAAAACTCCTCTCCACCATAACGACAGGCAACATCGATTTCCCGAATAGTCTTTTTGACTGTATTAGCTAATGAGATTAACACTCGGTCACCTTGATCATGACCGTGTTCATCGTTGAATTTCTTAAAATGATCGACATCAAACAAGAAAATTGATAAGTCTGTTTTATATCGATTTGATCGAACCAGCTCTGCGCTTAATTTATTGTCCAGATATCGACGATTAAATAGATTGGATAACCCGTCAATTGTCGACATATGTTCCAGTTCACGGGTTAACTGAACTTCTTTAGTAACATCTCGAATCAGTGCCGCGGTGCCTATGGGTTCATTTAAGGCATTGGTAATAGTAGACGCCATGATGTGTAGCGTTAAGTCTCCGTATGCAAACTCTGTGGCTTCGTGACTCTTTCCAGTTCGATTGATTTGTTTCCGTATAATTTCAGGATCGTCTACCAAATGAAGAAACCCGCCTAAGATAATTTCTTCGGATGATTTGCCTAAAATAATCTCAACAGCGGGGTTCGTCAGCACAATACGACCATAATGATCGGTAATCACCATGCCTTCATTGGTACTGTGAATTAGCGTGGTAATTTTATCATGCTCTTCCCTTAGCCCGTTATAGGTGGTCTGTAATTCACTCGACATCAAATTGAAGCTCTTGGCCATGGTTTTAAATTCCTGGCCACTGAACTCAGGAACTTTTTGCTCCAGATGACCACTTGAAACCAAATGCATCGCCTGAGTAATCTTTCTGATGGGGTTAACAACCGTATGGCGAATCATATAGGCCGTTAACACAATAATGATAACTATAAATACCACCGATATTTTATAGGCATTGACTCTGGCGAGAGATATCTCTTCATCAACCGCGGCTAATGATGTAGTCAGCTTGAGAACACCACGAACCGCTGGTTTGCTGCCATGGCAGTCATAACAGTCTTTCTTGTTAATAATGGGCGTAATAAAAGTCAATATACGTTGTTCATTTTCATCCTCTGAATAGAAGAATGACGTTTTTTCCTCACTAACAGCCAGTCTGAGTTCGGCATGGTCAGCTGGAAGAATTTTCCGCTCTGTTTCATCATCCCTAGGATCAAATAATTCTTCGTCTTTGCGCTCATTAACATGTTCAATAGTCTTGTTATCGAGAAAGGCTTCTAATCCATCGGTTCTTAGGATTCTGAAATCAATGATACCCGGAACATTTTGCAGATTTGCTGCATATGTTTTCGCAATATCTGCATAGCCACCGAGCATAACGGCTTGTAAGCCCTCACTCACGCTTTCGGTTACCTTTATCATTGACTGTTCGTTCTGTTCAATGATTTGGTCTTGTTGGGTTTTGGCATAGAATGACACCAATAGTATTAACCCCACGGTCATAATGGCCGCAAAAACCATTGTTATTCGCGCACCTACCGTGTTTAAAACCATAACTGATACCAGTAACTAGACATAGCGATAACTGTATCAAGCCCGTATAATGTAGCACTGACGCCTGTCAATAGTTTTAAAGATCACAAGCTCGCTGCACAACATTGGAAAACAACAGTTTTATCTATAAGACTATTATTTATAGCGCATAAATACGCATGGGCCAGGTACTTTGGTTTTTTATTGGATGTGAAAACATTATGACTGTACTGTTATGGTGCCTATTTGGGGCGACACTTCTGGTTTATCTTTCCAAGATTCCGATGAACTATTTAACGGTAAAGCAGCAAAAATTTGATAACCACCAACCAAGGTTACAACAGCAAACATTAACCGGAAAAGGGCATAGAGCCTGGGCCGCACATCAAAATACCCTTGAGGCCTATCCCATGTTTGTTGCCGGCGTACTGGTTGCGCAAACTGCTGGTAGCGATTTGTTCTGGAGCAGTGTTTTGGCGATATGCTTTTTGATCGCAAGGATATGTTATATCGTTTTCTATCTGGCAGACCTGGCTTTTTTAAGATCTTTTAGCTGGGGGATGGGGTATTTGGCAGTACTTGGGCTCATGTTGTCGCCATTACTATAGGCCAGTGAATAATGGGGCTGGTGTTTTTCGGCCTAGGGATCTACAAACCAAACCCGATTAATTAACTGGTTTTCAATGTGATAGATAGCAACCACTTCTTTATCTACATCATCAAGACCGGTTATCAACTCGTGATCAAAAACCTTGTTTCCTATTACGATACGATTTACTAACTTCGCATGTAATGCTGGTTGGTTAAATCGGTGGGTTTTGTAAAAGGTTACCATGTCGATTTTGTTGGTAAATAATGGCGTTTGATCTGGATGTCGAAACACCTGTACATGTTCACTAAAACAGTCTGAAAACCGGATTGCATCATGCGCGTTATAAGCATCCAGCTGTTTTTGTACGACAGATTCAACATTGATCATTCGATTCTCCTGCCTTCCCTTCATTTTGTGACAATACTTGTGCCTCAACTACCCATTAACTGCGCATTACCAGGTATCCAGCAGCACCTACCATTAATGAGCCTGCGGTCCGGTTCAGTTTCTTCATAGCCGATGCTGATTTAAAGTATTTTCTGGCAGAAGATGCGGAATAAGCGATGAACATTAAGGCCAGCATCAATGCGGCCAGTGTTATTAAGGCAATAGCAATGATTTCGTTACGATCCAATCGAGTCAGATCGACAAAGGTAGGTAAAAACGCGATGTAGAATAATATCACCTTGGGATTGGAGGCGGAAATCAAGAACCCTTGAATAAAGCTCGACAATTTGCTTTTTGAGACCACGGCCTTTAAATCAACATCTCCAATTGGTGTGGTCCACATTTTATAACCCAGATAAAACAGATATATGGCACCGACTATTCGAATAAATAAAAATGCACCCGACCAATTTTCTGCCAAGGCCGCCAACCCAAAGCACGCGAGTATCAGATAGACAATATCGCTGATAGACATTCCAAATGCCAACCAGGTACAGCTTCTGGCACCCTCGGTTAAGGCCTTGGCTAAAATGGCAAACACTCCTGGTCCAGGTGTGATCCCGAAGATAAATATAGCGATAAAAAAGGTTAGCGCGCTTTCAATACTCATTCGTCACTCACTAATTAACTCAGATTGATGGTCATAAATTATGGCAAGTTATCGCCATATTTCTCATGCGCCTGTGCGGTTAATTCTTTAAACCGTTGTTTAACGTCTTGTTCAAGGTCGTCATAATCTGACTGAATTTCACGAGCACTTGAAAAACCACCGTCTCTTTCCACAGATCTTAGGAAACTTTCAAATCCTTTGCCTACATGGTGATAACCACCCTTGGCTAATACGTAGCGAGCAACCAAAGCACTGCAGTCGCGACATTGTACAAAAACCTGTTGATCCATTTCACGAAGTAAAATGTTTCGAAGATTTCTACTTCCGCATTGCTGGCACTTTTGAATATGTAGTTCCATTATTATGTCCTGATTATTGGATTATGTTCAGCATAAGTTTCCAGTAAGTCGGCCCAATTGCCATAACAGTAATAAATCCGACAACGGTTATTAGCCCACCTGTAACCATCATGTCTTTTGAGTTTATGGCACGAGAGCTAAAAGCAATGGCATTAGGTGGTGTACTTACTGGTAATGCCATGGCTATAGAGCACATCATGGCCAACGCCAATACTAACGCCATCATATAGTTTCGATCGAAATCCAGGTTCATGACTAGCGGGATTATTAAACCCGCCGTTGCCGTATTGCTCATGAAAGTAGACATTAACGCTGCCACTCCGGCCGTAATGCCCATAAGTACAAAGGGTGAAGCATCCAGCGGCAGGGCTGAAATTAATACAGAACCTAATCCGGTAACATTTAAAGCAACACCCAGGGCTAGACCACCGGATACCATATATAAAACATCCCAGGGTAGTCCCCTAAAATCGTTGGTATCCAGTAAACCAAACCAGAAACAAAATATTAGCGGGAAAAGTGCCACCGTACCTGTTGCCAAACCATAGCCACTTCCTATGAACCAACCTAGGGCTGTTATGACAAAAACACTCACCGCCGCCCAATGTTTTAGGGTAAATTCGCCGGTTTGCCTCTGTGGAATATCCAGAGTTAAATCTCCGGCAGGAAACATCCTTAACAAGCCTTGCCATAAAACTAGCAGAAAAATTATCAGGAAGGGTAACGTGAGGAGCATCCACTGAGAAAAACTCAAATTAATGCCACGTTCTGCCAGATAACTAAGAGCAATGGCATTCGGTGGGGTACCAATCGGGGTACCTATACCACCCAGATTACAAGCAAACGGAATGGCTAATACCAGTGCTTTACGAAATACATGTGATTCTGGAATTCTGCGAACAAGGGGAAAGACCATGGTTAACATCATAGCTGTTGTCGCTGTATTACTGATCCACATTGACAAAAATGAGCAGGCTAAAATAATACCGAACAGGGTTTTTGATGGATTTCCTTTAGTCTGTTTCAATATGAATTGAGCAAACCGAATATCAAGACCATACTTCTGCATCAGGGTAGAAAGTACAAACCCACCCATAAACAGTAAAATAATATTGGAAAAAAAAGGGCTAAAGAATGACTGGGAAGTGACTGAGATTCCTGCTGCATTTAATTCGGGCATAAGCCAGACTAATTCAAGTGCCAAAATTAAGAAACTGACTACAAATAAACTGACCCACTCACTAACCCAAAGGATGGCGGCGATAATAAGGATTGCTGCTGTTATTTCCTGCGGATGGGTTAGCCTTGTCGCCGGTATTCCAATGGTCTCTACTAAGAGCAGCATCAACACCAAAACTGATGATGCCAGAAATTTTTGATTCTTGAGCAATTCCATAACGGGTATTCCCTTTCTTCGTTCCGAGATAATTATTCAAAAATATTGTTCAAGTGTAGAAGGGTAATATAATTGGCCTTGGGGAAACAGGCTATAGGAGACATAAACCCCTTTTATCAGTCGGCGCATTCTAGCGTAATAACATGTAATTTCCTTAAGAATATCGGGTTCTTTTTTTTTCCAACTTTCTATAGACTAAGAATAATAGT
>Ga0224506_10002002_pt1 | contig 14222 bp, 15 predicted proteins | sample SF_Jan12_sed_USG_2_FD_169108 | JGI IMG/M metagenome (GOLD analysis project Ga0224506, IMG submission 169108) | Sediment microbial communities from San Francisco Bay, California, United States - SF_Jan12_sed_USGS_8_1 | ecosystem: Environmental > Aquatic > Marine > Sediment | place: USA... | reverse complement strand
GAGAGAGGATATGAAGAACTCAGCCATTGAAATGATGGAAGCGGCCGGTTATAAAAATGTGGAAGGCTATGATGCCGGAAGTGCTCCAGGTTTGGGAATCCATGAAATGGGTACTGCCAGAATGGGGCGTGATCCGAAAACATCCGTACTTAATAAATGGAATCAGGTTCATGCTGTTCCAAACGTTTTTGTAACAGATGGTTCATTTATGACTTCAGCAGGTTGTCAAAATCCTTCACTTACGTATATGGCGATGACTGCACGTGCCAGTAATTTTGCAGTGGAAGAATTAAAGAAAGGTAACTTATAATTTGATTACATTATGAAAAGAAGAGATGCACTAAAAGGTTCTGCCGCTATATTTACTTTATTGGGTACGGTGCCAGGATTGATTTTAAATACAAGTTGTTCTTCAGATAAGCCAAAATGGACTGCTGTTGCATTTAATGATACACAAGGCCAGGTTTTACAGTCGGCACTTGATGTACTGATTCCTCGTTCTGCGGCTCCTTCAGCAACAGACGTAAACACTCACGGACTGATTGATGAGCAGGTAGCTCAGATCTTTTCTGAGAAAAGGAAAACTGCATTTCTAAGTGCCGTTGACAGACTTAACGATCTGGCTCAGTCTGTTAAAGGTTCTGATTATCATGAATTGGAAATTGAAGATCAAAATGAATTGATGCTTCAGTTTGTTGATGATGAAGAGGGGCAAGAGAAAAAAGGTCAGTTTTATAACCTTATAAAAGGACAAACACTAACTTGTTATTTTAGAACAGAAGAAGTTTGTACAAAGGTTCTAAACCATGTAGCGATACCTGGTAGATACGATGGTTGTGCCGATTTGGAACCCAATCAACCCCTTTGGGCTGAATAATTATGAAAAAGCGTCAGGTTTCTGACCGGATTCGGGTGAAAAGAATACCCGAAAGGGGAATATATGGCAGAGAAGACATCAACAAAATTTTTGATGAAACATTTCTCTGCCATATTTCATTTGTAATGGATGGCCAACCTTTTATTATTCCAACTGCTTTCGGAAGAAAAGAAGATGTAATTTATATACACGGATCTTCAAAAAGTAGAATGCTGCTTCATCTGGAAAGTGGAGCCGATTTAGCTTTGGCTGTTACTCATGTTGATGGGTTGGTACTGGCAAAGTCACTTTTCCACCATTCTATGAATTATCGAAGTGTTGTTCTTTATGGAAAAGCATGTCTGGTAACAGATAAAAACGAGAAAATGGAGGCACTCAAAATTATTTCTGAACAAATATTGAAGGGGAGGTGGAACGAAGCCAGATTGCCCAATGAAATCGAACTTAAAGCTACAACAGTATTAAAAATTCAAATAGATGAAGCTTCAGCGAAGGTCCGGACTGGACCTCCAGGCGATGATAAAAAAGACTTGGACCTGGAAGTCTGGTCTGGAATATTGCCTATGTATGTAGGGTTTGGAGAACCTATTAAGGATAGTTCAAGTTCTATAGATGAACTACCTCAAAGTATATTAAAAAAAATGGATAATGGTTGATATTACCTTTAAACAAAACTCATTAAGAACTGCAATTGCTCAAGCTATTGTAACCGTAAGTAGAGAAGAAACAATAGCTGATATTAAGGAAAACAGAGTGCCTAAGGGAAATGTATTTGAAATGAGCAAAACAGCAGGTTTATTTGCTGTTAAAAGAACTTCAGACATGATTCCTGATTGTCACCCTTTACCTGTTGAGTTTACCCATGTGGGATTCGAAGTAAAGGGTATGGAAATTATAATACAGGTAACCGTAAGTACAATTTATAAAACAGGTGTAGAAGTAGAAGCAATGCACGGAGCTTCTGTGGTAGCACTTACTTTGTACGATATGCTCAAACCAATAGACAAAGGAGTGGAGATTAATAACATTAAACTATTAATGAAGTCTGGAGGAAAGTCTGGTTTGAAAAAGAAGTTGACAAAAAGGATTAACGCAAGTTTGATTGTGGCCTCAGACAGTATTTTTAATGGATCAAAAAAAGATAAAATTACAGCCAATGTAAAAGCCGAACTCGATAAGTTTGGTATCGATCTGGTTTTTAATTGTGTAATTTCAGATGATCAGGAAATAGTCAAGGAGCATATTAATAAGAGGGTAGCGGAAAAGGATTCGTTGATAATAACTTCGGGAGGAACAGGGCTAACTACCAAAGATTTTCTTCCTGAAACGGTAGTTCCTTTATTAGATAGGCGAATTCCAGGTATTGAGGAAATGATCAGGCGTTATGGCCAGGAACGTACATCACGGGCCATGTTTTCCAGAAGTGTAGCAGGTATGATTGGTTCTACTTTAGTTTTGTCCCTACCCGGAAGCAGTTCTGGAATGGAAGAATCTTTACAAGGACTCTTTCCTTACATTTTACCTGTATTTGATGTTGTAAATGTTTAATTGTTAATATCTTTATTAAAAAAAAGCCCATGTTGAGTCGCTCTGTATTATATTTATTATTGTTGTTTGTTGTTTTCTCATGTAATAACACTAAAGAAAAGGATAGTAAACTAGAGGTAGTAAGTGCTGAAGTTTCTGTTTTTGGGGAAATGATTTCTCAAAATGGAGCTGAGTCAGTTTCATCTCTTTTTGATAATTTAGTGGGGAATGAAAAAGTTGAGGGGAAGTTTGAAATTGAAATTACCGATGTTTGCCAAAATAAGGGGTGTTGGATGAAAGCAAAACTACCCGATGGTTCCAAAATGCATATTACCTTTAAGGATTATAGTTTTTTTGTACCTAAAAATTCAGCAAATAAAAGTGCTGTTATTGAGGGAGTTGCCAGTATAAAAACAACAACTGTTGAAGAGCTTCAGCATTATGCAAAAGATGCAGGCAAATCACAGGAAGAGATCGATTTAATAACAGAACCTAAAGAAGAAGTTCAATTTATTGCTAATGGAGTTGAAATAATTAATCAATAACCTCTGAACCTTCCATTTTATATCGATTGGCCGACCAATTAAAAACCCGGGGCGTGATATAATAGATGAAATTGATATTGATTTGACCTGTTTTTTGATTTACGGTTACTTGAGCCGGCAATGCATCATCTTGAATTACTTCAAAAGTAAAAGGCGAGCCAAAGTTTCTTGTGTAACTTACTCCGTATTCAAATCTCCCAAATGATTTTATTTCACTTGCAAGCCTTACACCTGCGTAAATGGCAGGAACAATGGATTTTTCTGTTTTTTGAATCTTTCCCTGAGGGGAAATGATTTGATAATTGGCTAAAAATCCAAATTGATATACAAAGGATGAGTGGAATTTAACAGGGGAGGGAACATTGTAATTTGCTCCTATTGGTAACTTCCATTCTGTTATTTTTATATCCTGCAATAAGGGCACACCTTTGTGGAAATTGTAATAATTCGATTGTCCGTATTGTATGGAAAATTCAATTTGAACTTTTTCGTAACTTCTGAATTGAAAGGTAGGGCCCAAATTAAAACGTGTCCTTGGAAAGACATTGTATTTAGTGTTTTCTATATCCCAGGTAATAAAATCAGACTTAGGATTAATGCCAAATTGAATAGCAATACCCGACCCTAAATTGCGAAATGATGATTGTGCAAAGGCCCCATTAAAGCTTAATAAAGCAATGCAAAAAAGTATATATTTTCCAGACACAATAGTAATGTTTTGAGTAAAAAATAGTAAAAACTCAAGTAGTTTAAGTTAAAGCCTATTTCAAAGCTACATTAGTTTGTGATATTTTCCAATAAAATATAAATAAAAAGCAATTGGTAGGAATGGAGTGGAATGTTTTATTTGATGTTCGCTTTTTGGGGAGTTCTATATATTTTCATTGCATTTTTAATTCAATAGTATTTAAATTTCCCCATTGTTGTGAAAAATTTCCCTTTTTTCTGCAAACCTGATTTATTATAAAATAGGGTATAAAAAAACCAATCTCTGGAATAAAACTGGTTTACTTTTCCAGAGATTGGTTTTACTTTTAATGAATTGAAAACTATCTGCTTAATACTTTCCCTTTTCCATAAATGAATTTTTTTACATCACCAGGATTTCCTTTGTAAAATAATTCACCATCTCCATTTAAGGTAACTTTCAAGGTTTGAGAAACACTTACCTGACAGGATGTATCACTACCATGTACGTCGGCAGTAACCGTTTTTGCATCAAAGCTGATGCCATTGAATTTACCTGCGCCGGCAGCCAAGAGGTTTAATGCTGTAGTATAACCAGACATTGTAAGTTCTCCTTCACTATAAATAGCGGCTTTTACATTTGTTGCTTTTACATCAATATCTACTTTACCGTTGCCATTAACTTCAATTTCAAAGTTTGTGGCATTTATTGAATTTTCAGATGTAATCTTTCCATCCCCATTGGCAATGATCTTTTTTAAACTTTCTACGGTAACGTATAAGTCCATTTGGTATCCTTTGATCGTTTCTAGTTTATTCAAAACGGATTTTTTTCCAGCGGGTTCCGGTTTCATGTCTACATGCAGTACACCGTTGTCAACCCAGATATTGCATAAATGCCAAATTTCCGCATCAACTTTGGCTTCTACTTCTTGTTTGTTTGATTGTCTTATTATCACATTAAAGTCTGAATTAACAGAAATTGTATGGAATGCTCCTAATTCAAGTTTTTTGGTAGGCTGTGCCCATGCAAAACCTACAAGAATTAATTGAAAAAGAGCGACCAGAAGAACCATGATCTTCAGTTTGGATTTGAATTGAGGTTTAGTCATAGTGGTTTATTTAAAAAAATATGTGGTTTTTGTGTAAGTTTTTAATAATGAAATTTAGTGCTTATAATGGTAGGATAAAAAACAAATTCCATCAAAATACTTATTTATTCGTTAAATGGTTTTATAAGTAACCTCCGATTAAACTAACTTAACAGAACGATTATCTCATCAACACCCTGCATTTTGGCTTGTATTAGCGCTGTGTTACCTTTATTATCAGCAATATCTTTCATGGCTCCATTTTGCAATAGTAGCGTAATGAGTTCCTTGTGCCCGAAAGTAGCTGCAAAAATCAGTGCTGTAGCCCCGTTAAAGTTTTGTTTGTTGATGTCAGCATTGTTTTCAATTAGGAGCTTTGCCATGGAAATTGAGCCTTTAAAGCATACACCCATTAAAGCAGTATTTCCTGAATCATCTTGTTCATTTATTTCGGCTCCTAATTCTAAAATCAACTTGGCAGCCTCAAATTGTTCATTGTAAGTGGCCATAATAAGCGGAGTAAACCCTCTTTGATCTTTTAGGTTTATGAGTGAAGAATCGTTTTTAACTAATTTAAGAAGATTCTCTACTTCACCGTTTCTTGCAAATTGGTGTATATCCATATAATATTTTTTAAAATTCAAATTTATGAAAATAGCCTTTCAAATTTACTGAAAATAATTTTATGTTTTTTTATATTCTGTAATATGTATATTATATTATAGTATTGTGATGATAAGAATAGCCTATGACTATAGTACAATTAAAATACGCTCTTTCCGTTGAAAAATACAGGAATTTCCGATTGGCCGCCGAACATCTTTCAATTTCCCAACCAGCTTTAAGTTTACAAATAAGGAAGCTTGAAGAAACTATAGGATTGGTTTTGTTTGACAGATCAGTATCACCTGTAGAAACTACCCCCGATGGTATACTCTTCCTTTCCAAGGCAGAAGAAATTGTAAATCATGCTGAAAACTTATTGAACTTTACATCTGTTTTGGGTGAAAATTTTAATGGTAAACTTAAGTTGGGGGTTATTCCAACATTGGCTCCGTATTTAATTCCTCTTTTCGCTTATGAACTTCAAAAAGATCATCCTTTGTTTACACTCGAGATTCATGAAATGATTACAAATGATATAATTCATGCACTTCGTACCGGAGAACTCGATGCGGGGTTAATTTCCACACCTATTAATATTCAAGGAATAAAATCCATTCCCTTGTTTTATGAATTGTTTTATTTTTATACTTCCGAAGAGTTAACTGTAGGAGGAGAACTCCACCTTGAAGATATTGATTATAGTAAGCTATGGTTGCTAAATGAAGGAAATTGTATTCGGGATCAAATAAATAACTTCTGTGATATTTCACGTGTAGATGATAAAAAGACATTTTATTATAACAGTAATTCCATTGAGTCGTTGATACGCATTGTTGATTCGCGTGGGGGGTTCACAATATTGCCCGAGCTTACTACTTTGAGTCTTGATGAGCATCAGATTCAACAAACTCTTCCCATTTATCCAAAGGCGAGGGAAATTGGTATTGTATATAGTAAAAGTAGCTTTAAAGAACGTTTTGTGTTAAAAATGATGGAATACATTAAAAATAATATACCTAAAAAGATGTTGTCGTCTGAAGGGTTAGAAGTGATGGATCCGGAAATTGAAATTGGTTAAGCTTATTATAATGATGTTAAATTGTATTTAATACCTTAAGTATAACCTCACAACTTTCTTTTATTTCTTTATTGGAAATAATGAGGGGAGGGGCAATTCTAAAGGCATTAGGCGTAGAAAGAAACCAATAAATAAGTACTCCTTGGTCAAGACAATTTTTAACTGCAGTTTCTACTTTTTGTGCGTCTTCAAGCTCTATGGCCATCATCAATCCAATTCTTCTGAAACCTTTAATTTCTTTATGGTTAAGTAATCGTTCAAATAGTTTCCCTTTTTCTTCGACCTGTTCCATCAGGTTTTCATTTTCGACTACTAAAATAGATGCAAGGCCTGCTGCACAGCATACGGGATTGCCTCCGAATGTGGTTATATGTCCCAAAGGAGGGTTGTGTGTAAGGGTTTCCATTAATTTTTTTGATGTTGCAAACCCTCCCAACGGTAATCCTCCCCCTAAACTTTTTCCAAGTGTAATAATGTCGGGTATAGTATTGTAATGTTGAAAACAAAACCATTTACCAGTTCTTCCCATTCCTGTTTGGATTTCATCGAAAATAAGAACAGCACCCGTATTTGTACAGGCTTCCCTCAGGGCTTTCATAAACTCAAGGTCAGGAATACGTACTCCGGCATCACCTTGAACGGGTTCAATTATAACTGCTGCTGTATCTTGGTCAATTGCTTTCAATGAGGCGATATCCCCGAAAGGCAAAAACTCAATACCAGGCAAAAGGGGTCTGAAATTGCGTTTTCTGTTTTCATTGCCTGATACACTTAAGGAACCCTGGGTACTTCCGTGATAGGCCCCGGTAAAGGATATTATTTTGGGCCTTTTTGTTGCTCTTTTGGCTAATTTAATAGCCCCTTCATTGGCCTCGGTCCCTGAATTTGTGAAAAATATTTGCTCAAAACGATCACCTAAAAGTGAAATTAATTTTTGAGCAAGTTGTTTTTGTGAATTATAATCGAACTCACCATACACCATTACATGCATGTGGGAATCGATCTGTTTTTTTACAGCTTCTATTACCGAAGGATGGCCGTGCCCCACATAGGACACACCAATTCCAGAGATTAAATCAGTGTATTTTTTACCTGAATTATCATAAAAATGACAGCCAAAAGCATTTTTAACCGAAATATCTACCGGATAATTGGAGGTTTTCCCTAAAAAAGGACTGTAATTCACAAGAAAAAATTAAAATCCAAGACGATCTGAAGACCAGGGAATTCTTGAAAGAACCAAAACAAGTGCAATTGTAAAATAAACAGCCATTGCTTTGAACTTTGCCTTATCAGTTTCGGCCTTTTTAATCTTTATCCTACCTATTTGCGCCACTACTGCAGCCAATACCATTACCAGAATATGTTCAACAGCCCAGAATCTTAATTCACTGTTCTTCATTGCGGCTCCAAAATCGGAGAAGGCAACTTCTGTAATTGGACTAAATACAAAATAAAGTAAAAGCCCTATAACCAGCTGAAGGTGGAACAGGCCAACAAATCCTGCTGACATGCCATTTTTTCCCTTTGTAAAATCTTTTCCCGAGGACATCCCAATAAAGCCGGAAACAATTAAAAATAAGCCCATTAATAGCACAATCCAACGTAACCAAGAATGTGTAAACAATAATATATCTCCCATAGTTATTTTTTTTCGCAAGATACATCAGAAACTTAAATACCCATGAAGAAATATTTTTTTGATAATCAACGATTTACAAAAAATAACTTTTAATGGTCCATTATTATCAGAATATCCTCGCAATGCAAATTCAATCCTCTTTAGAGAATTTTTTTTCAATAGTATTAATCTTGTTTTCGAGGTCACGAATTTTATCTTCAATTTTTATAGGTGCCTGCAGGTTCGTAGTAAAATAACCCGTGACCTCCCATATTTCTTTTACGTCATCGGTGTTTATGGCAAATTCAGCATAATGAGGATTATCAAAGATCAAGGTTATTTTGTTCTGGGATTTTCTGTATAATCTTCCCAAGCGTAGAGACTGATCCATTATCAGAATATAAATAAAGTTTTCCTGACACTCTTTTGTTTTTTTTGCAAGTACCCAATTTCCCGGATGAATCCCTTCACGATAGTAATGCATTTCGTCACTGTCAATCTCAAAAAAGCGATAAATACCCGACTTATCAGAAATTGGAAATTCAATATTTTCTAAATTATTAATAAAATCTGCGTGCTCTCTACTAATTAGATAATCCGATTGTTGGTTTATTCTTAACAACTTAACTGTTTTTAGTCCCTCACTTATATCTTTAGCATGTGCCGCATCCATTTTTTGTCTGAATTTGTCAAGCTTAAAGATATCATTAACAGTTAATGGCTTGTTAAGTAGGGAATCTATTGAAATTTGAAACTTTCTGCTTATTTCTATAAGAGAGTCAATTTTTGGCTCAGACCGGCCTTCTTCATAGGCACCTACCGAAGGCCGGGCAAGTTGGAGCATTTCAGCAAATTTCGCCTGACTTAGTTTATGTGCATGACGTATTTTTCTTATATTTTGGCCTATAAATGACATTTAGCTAAATTTATGAGCAGTTCTAAAACCTTTAGATATTAATTACGTAAATATACCTAAAATGGTTTTGTTTTCTTTGTATATTGGGTCGGGTATTGATTAAAAAAGAGTAGAAGATTGAAAGTTAAACCACAACATATAGTTACTTAATTTGGTTGATTTTATAGCATATTTTATATAATTGTCTGCGTTGAAATGTTTATAAAAAATATAGAATAGAGTGAAAGGGAAATTTCCATAAAAAACACTAAAAGCACGAAGCCATGGATGAGAATTTTTTTAAAATAAAGGAATACCTTGAAGAACTGGGGCACTTAATTACCTACGAAAATGAGGAAGATGGGGTGATCGTTGTGAATAATGAAGACCGGGGTATTAAAAATCTGGTGGTGGGGGTGGCTTTCCCTATTTTGATTGTTGAACAGGTTATTTTTGAAATTAAAAACGAGAATAATTCAATATATAAAAAATTATTGCAATTGAGCAGGGATTTTATTCATGGGGCTTTTGTATTGGATGAATCCGGGAAAAAAGTTCTTTTCAGAAATACACATGAAATGGAAAATCTGGATCTTAACGAGTTGGAGGCTACAATAAATTCCCTGGCCCTTTTACTCAGTGAACATAATAAGGAAATTTTATCTCTTTCAGGAAATTAAATAATGTTATACTAAAACACTAAACCCAATTAATTATGAATATTTTTAAGCGCATATTTAAAATAGGTCAGGCAGAAACGAATTCAGCTTTGAACCAATTGGAAGATCCTATTAAAATGACTGAACAAGGTATAAGGGATCTTAAGGAAGATTTAGAGAAAAGCCTCAAAGCCCTGGCAGAAGTGAAGGCAATGGCTATCAGGTGCAGAAATGATGTTGAAGTAAATAAAAATAAAGGAGAAGATTACGAGCAAAAGGCAATTATGCTTTTGAAAAGAGGTCAGGATGGATCTTTGGAAATGGCCGAAGCTGATCGTTTGGCCAGTGAGGCATTGGTAAAGAAGGAGGAATGTATGGTGATTATGGGTAAGGCAAAGGAAGATCACGCCCGTTTGGAAAGTAATCTTGCACAAATGGATGGGAATGTAAAAAAACTAAGACAAACAATAAGCCATTATGAGAATGAGTTAAAAACGTTAAAAGCCAGGGTAAAAGTGAGTTCCGCAACAAAAAATCTAAATAAACAGTTGGCTAATATTGATGCCGACAGCACCGTGGGAATGCTTGAAAGGATGCGTGAAAAAGTAGAACAAGAAGAAGCATTGGCGGAATCTTTTGGTGAAATAGCCAATGAAAGCAGAAGTATAGATGATGAAATTGATAAAGCGCTTGCTTCCGACGATGTTACTGTAAAGGCCTCGGATGAATTAACAGCATTGAAAGAGAAATTAGGTATCTCGAAATAATTATCAATTATCAATTATCAATTATCAATTATCAATTATCAATTATCAATTATCAATTATCAATTATCAATTATCAATTATTTAATTCTATATGCGGGTTTCTCTTTATTCACTATTATTGGTTTGCATCGGTTTGTATTCATGTACAGACTCCACGGACCAGTCGAATGATCTGTTTGTAAAGGTATCAAATGGTTATTTGGAGGGTGAATATAATTCTGATAGTAGTGTAGTTGTGTTTAAAGGAATTCCCTATGCAGCTCCCCCCGTTAATGAATTGAGGTGGAGAGCACCTCAACCTCTTTCCGATTGGTATGATACTTTAAAATGCCAGGACTTTCCACCAAGTCCAATTCAGAATAAACCTGTTCCGTTTAGTATGTGGTCTGAGGAGTTTATTACTCCCGCAGAACCTCTTAGCGAGGATTGTTTATATTTGAATATTTGGGCTCCTTCAGGGCAATCATCTGCTCAATCAATCGCCGATAAACCTGTATTCGTGTGGATACACGGTGGGGCTTTTGTATCCGGGTCCGGGGCTTGTCCAATTTATGATGGAGAAGAATTCGCAAAACAGGGAATTGTATTTGTTTCCATAAATTATAGGTTGGGAGTGTTTGGTTTCATGGCGCACCCTCAACTTTCCCTTGAATCTACAATTAACTCTTCAGGTAATTATGGCCTAATGGATCAAATTGTTGCTTTAAGGTGGGTAAAGCAAAACATTAATAAATGGGGGGGAGATTCAACTCAAGTTACCATTGCAGGTCAATCGGCAGGTGGGTCCAGTGTGGAAGCATTGATTTTCTCGCCTTTGGCTAAAGGATTTTTCAATCAGGCCATTGTTCAAAGTGGATCTTTGCTGTCGAAAAAAATGGACCATCTAAAGCATGCAGAAGAAAACGGATTGAAAATTTCAAAGATTGCAGATTATAAAAATATAACACAGTTAAGGGAATTGTCTGCTGATAGTCTATTAGTTGTAGCTAACAGACTTCCTTTTGGCTTTTTTCAACCTATAATTGATAAATATATTATTCCCCGGGATCCGAATAAAATGCTTTCCGAGGGAAATTTTAATGATGTAACAATGATGTCGGGCTGGGTAACAGGCGATAGCGAAATTTCATCTTTTAAAGCAAAGGATAAAGAGGGTTTTATGGAATATGTAAGGGAGAGTCACTCCGATAGTGAAGTTGATTTCTATAAATTGTTCCCGGCAGATAATGATAGCCTGTTGGTAAAGTCTCAAAATAAGTTGGCTTTATTGGAGTTTAAAATTAAAGCTGATTTTAATTTGGCTTCTAAATTGGAAAATGACATCTACCTCTACGAATATGATTATGTTCCCACAGACAAGCCCGGATTCCCAAATTATGGAGCTTTTCACACTTCGTAGGTACCTTTCGCTTTTCATAATTTAAAAAGATGGAACTGTCTCTGGACTTCATCCGATTTCTATGTTGAAAAACACTTATTTTCCTATTGGGTGAATTTTATTAAAAAGGGGAACCCAAAGGGTACCGGTTTGCTACAGTGGAATGCATATAAATAGAGAAAATTATGAACTGATGTATTTCACTGAAATAGCACAGCCTGTATCCAGAAAATACAGAAGTGAGTTTGAGTTTCTAAACCAATAATACTCTCAATTTAAGATATAGATTAAGATGTAGAGAACTTTTAGCTTCAAGTAATTTTCCAACATATATAAAAGAGAAACCGGGGTTAACTTATTTTATTCATTCACTTTTTTAGAATGATTATAAATAACACGCAAAACAATCACTTTTATTGATATATAGTACATTTTTTACTTATTTAAGTTCAATAAATAGTTGCTATTAATAAAAATTCCACAATCGGTTTTTTCAGCCTGAGCAAAAGTATTATCTTTATAATTCATTGACTTTAAATTAATAAAACCTATATCAAATGTCTTCAATTTCATTAAAAGTAAATGGGAAACCCTATCAGGTGGAAGCCGATGAGGATATTCCTTTGTTATGGGTACTCCGGGATCATCTGGATCTAGTGGGTACTAAATTTGGCTGTGGTATTGCCATGTGTGGTGCTTGTACAGTACTCGTAGATGGAAAAGCCACTCGTTCTTGTTCTGTTCCGGCAAAATCACTGGAGAATGCCAATATTGTTACAATTGAAGGTTTGGCAGACAATGGCGGAAAAGCTCTGCAGGATGCTTGGGTTGAAAATGATACCCCCCAATGTGGATATTGTCAGGCAGGTCAGATCATGAATGCTGCAGGTTTGTTAATGTCTAATTCAAACCCCTCTGACGAGGAAATTGACGCAGCAATGAATGGAAATATATGCCGTTGCGCATCGTATACAAGAATAAGAGCAGCGATTAAATTAACTATTGAACAAGGAGGCTTATCATGAAAAATGTAACAATCGACAGAAGATCATTTATGAAAGTTTCCAGCCTAGTGGGCGGTGGACTTATGATAGGTTTCAACTGGGGGTGTTCTACCGAACCAACCAAGGTGGAATCGGGTGTAATTGGGCTTGAACCCAACGCCTTTTTAAAAATTGCCACCGACGGTATGGTTACTATTATGTCTCCCAACCCTGAAATTGGTCAGGGGGTTAAAACTTCAATGCCTATGATTGTGGCTGAAGAACTGGATGTAAACTGGGATAATGTAATAGTAGAACAAGCCGGTCTGAATACTGAAAAATTTACAAGACAATTAGCTGGTGGTAGCCAGTCTATCCGTCAGGGGTGGGACAGCCTGAGAATGGCAGGTGCTACAGCTCGCAGAATGTTGATGGAAGCGGCGGCTAAAAAATGGAATGTGCCTGTTTCGGAATTAACTACTAGCGAAGGGGTAATTAATCATACAGGTAGTGGTAAATCTATTGGGTATGGTGAAATTTCTACTGAAGCAAAAGGTATTGAAGTTCCTGAAGAAGTACAACTTAAAGAACGTTCAGAATATAAAATTATAGGTACAGGAAGGCGAAATGTCGATATCCAAAAGATTGTAACGGGTCAGCCTTTATTCGGTCTTGATTACAAACAAGAAGGTATGTTGATCGCTATGATTCAGCATCCACCTGCATTTGGAATGAAGCTGAAGTCTTTTGATGCCACAGAAGCAAAAGCGATGTCGGGCATTAAAGATGTATTTACAATCAATACACAGCCTGAAGGTGTTGAACAGCAATGGTCTGATACCAATGCCTTCCCTGATCTGCTTGTAGTGGTAGGTGAAAGTACATGGCAGGTAATGAAAGCTAAAAAAGCACTTAAAGCGGAATGGGAGAGGGTTAGTCCTGCTGAAAATTCTGAAATGCACGAGAAAAAGCTTACTGAATTAGTGAGTAAAAAGGTGACAGAGCCTGCCAGAAAAGATGGTGACCCTGAAGCTGCTTTTAAAAATGCAGATCAAGTGATTGAAAGAACATTTACCGCTCCTTTTCTGGCCCATAATACAATGGAGCCTATGAATTTCTTCGCCAATGTTACTGCAGATAAGGCAGAATTGGTAGGACCTATTCAAACGCCTGAGCCTCTTAGAAAAACAGTAGCGGGTGTTTTGGGAATGGATGAAAGTAAGATTTCTGTGATGATGACACGTATTGGAGGTGGTTTCGGAAGAAGATTATACGGTCATTTTGGAACAGAAGCGGCTTTAATTTCCAAAAAAATGAATGCCCCTATAAAATTAATTTATTCCAGGGAAGATGATATGTCGCAAGGTACCTACAGACCTGCGTACAAAGTTACTTATAAGGCTGCCATTAAGGACAACCAAATGACTGCTTTATCAGTGGTAGGTGCCGGTAGTAATGAAGGACCTGTTTTTGTTAATCGTTACCCTGCAGGTACAATAGATAACTAC
>Ga0224506_10002001_pt1 | contig 14223 bp, 8 predicted proteins | sample SF_Jan12_sed_USG_2_FD_169108 | JGI IMG/M metagenome (GOLD analysis project Ga0224506, IMG submission 169108) | Sediment microbial communities from San Francisco Bay, California, United States - SF_Jan12_sed_USGS_8_1 | ecosystem: Environmental > Aquatic > Marine > Sediment | place: USA... | reverse complement strand
ACAGTTGCTGGGTATCCAAACGACTGAACCTGAGTAGCTCATGTTGAACCTCTAAAGGCAATCCGGTGTTCTGGAAACTCCAGTAATCCGGCTGTACGAAGCGTTGTGAATAGGGGTTATACCAGCGCGCATCGAGGTGCGTGAGACCGGTCGCTGATTCCGTATACCGGCCAGTGAACTGGTATGGCATTAATTGATTCAGCTGGTTGTTTGCATTCACCCCAGCATTTAATTTCCATACGGTTTTATCGTTATTTTTACGATAAACTTGGCCGAACGGGCTATACCCTAGACGCATGGCTTCTTTTTGCTGTGCGTCCTGTACCAATATTGTACTGTCTAAACGATCCCCAAATACATAAAGCTGGTCGATTGCGTCTGTTTTATTGCCCGCTGCTTCAAACTCTAAGCGCGTGAGATCAAACAGTTCTTGGTGTAATACTTGGCCATAAGGCAATCCTTTGGATTCCATGGGTAATGTTGTCAGGCTGCGGTAGTCTGAATACGTACCATCTGTCTCTACCCATTGGCCCATTTCCTGGCGACCATCGAAGGCACTGCCTAGAATGGTTTTTTGGAAAAAGAACTCCGTGATGCCATCGCCATTAAGATCTTGCACCATTTTCATATTTTGCAGTGTGCGAACCCGCCGCTCTCGGCTATCGTATCCATAGGCGACGTATTCGCCATTCGGATTTTGCACAAAAACCATTCGACCCATAGCATCGTGTTTGAACGTCTGTGAACCCTGTTCACTGCTGATCTGTGTTGGGTAACCATTGTTGTCATACTGATACTGGTACCACTTCCCGTGCTCGGTTATACCATTGCCATTGGTATCGCAATATTGCTCTAACTCGGTATCACACTCAAAACCCGGTAAACGGTGACCGGTAAACTGAGTGAGTTGGTTAGCCGCATTGTATTGATATTCGAACTCATGGGTTTTGTTGGCTTTCTCACGTAAGTTGCCTAGCGCATCCCAGGTGTAAGAAATGTCTTCCCCTTTTATGTAGTCGGCAAAAACCAATCGATTTAGATCATCATATTCAAAAGTTCCGATGGAACCATTGCGGTCTTCGCGAACCAGGTTACCAAATATGTCGAACTCGTATTGCAGATCTTCGTATGCGACGCCATAACCTTTATTAAGCTGAACCCGCTTGATTCGACCTAATGCATCATAGGTCAGTAATTTACTTGTTCCATTCGGATAATCGATACTTTTCAGTTGATTGAGTTCGTTATATATCAAATTGAATTGTTGTGTCGAACCGTTGGTTTTACGACGAAGCGTATGAATTAAGCCATTGTTATCACGGTCATAATAGATATGAGTATTCGCATTTACCTGTAGCTGAATTACCCGGCCATTTTTATCGGATACGCGCTTAAATGATGTGCCAAGAGTAATGTTATTAACCTGAACCAATTGATTGGCTTTGTTGTACTGGTAATTCTCAGTTAAGTTTTGATTGCTGATTCCTGCCAGGCGACCGACCGGATCATAGTTTAGTGATTCGGATTGATTCACACCATAAGGATCGGTGAAACGGCGTTTAGTAACATAGCCTCTTGGATCATATTCATAATTAATGTCGGTATTCTGCTCTGGCTGATTAATGGTTTTAACCCGGCCTATGCTATCCACATCATATTGCCACTGCTGGCCCAGTTCGTTGGTATAACTCACCATGGAACCCATGACATTGTAATCAAATGTTTGTGGTGTGGTATCGACATTATTACCATTCCAACGGTCTGAAATCTGATGAGAGACAGATTTCAATTTGTTGTCGGCACGCCACTGGTAATTGGTTTTAACTGAGCTATAACCCCAAGGTCGTTTCACTTGGGTTAAGTTGCCGAATCCATTGTATTGCTGCTCAACCGTTCTTTCCTGATGCGTGTTATACGCCTGTGTAATCGCATTAACCTGGTTACGGCTGTTATAGGCCCATTGCGTAGTTTCATTTTTGGCATTGGTTTGAGACTGTTTGCGACCATTGGCATCGTAAGTGATCCAGGTTACATTTCCTTTTGCATCTATCTGACGTTCAAGTTCGCCAAAGGCATTGTATATGAACTGCGTTTTGTTGCCTTTTGGATCGAAGGTGGCCTTAACACGGCCGGCAGAATCGAGTTCGTAACGAGTCGTATTGCCTTGATAATCAGTGACTGAAGTTTTACGGCCTAAGGTATCTTGAGACCAGAACTCTTCATCATTTAGTCCATTTTTAGTGCCTTCCCAACGGCCTAAAGTATCGTAAAGACGCGTAGTGACGAAAGCCTGATAGTCATAAGAAACAGGAGAATGGGTTGCTTCTAGTTGATTGTCGTTATTGTAGTCATAAGACCAAACAAATCCGGCTTTATCTGTGTAGGTTTCCAGGTTGTTATTTGCATCATAGGTCCAATACTCAGACAAATTTTCTGGCAAGTCAACGCCGGTTTTACGCCCCAAATTATCGTAATGAATTCGGGTAAAGGCACCATTGGCATGAGTTGCAGTAACCTGGTTACCTAAACCGTCATACGCATAGCTGTTTGATTCACCATAGGTCATGTGAGGCAATTTTTCGTTCAGTAAATGTCCTTTATAATCAAACTGATATTTGGTTATCCGATCATCCAACTGGTCTTCTGGCCGTGCTTTTTCAATTTTTTTGGCAAGCTGACCAGCGCTATCGTATTCATTAATGATCTGACTGCCGTCTGGATTTGTGGTGGTTTCAATTAAACCCTGAAGGTTGTAGGTAAAGTTCCAGGTTTGACCTACCGCATCAGTAAACTGTAACAACCGACCCATTAAGTCGTATGTCTTTGATGATATCCGGGTTCTGTCTTTTCGGACATAAGACATATTTGAGTCAATTTGAGTTTTGGTAATCACCAACTGGTGGGGCTGTTGGTCATAAACCCAGGTGGTTTCCAAGCCTGCTGGATTTAACTCATAGACCTGGCGACCGAGCGAATCGAAGTCTTTATACGTGTGGCCACCTTCGGCATCATGTTGTTCTACCACTTCACCAAACGCATTATATTTAATATCGATTTGGCCGCCTAAAACCGTGGTGATACGGATTGGTTTCTTACGCCAATCGTAAAGTGTCTCCGTTCTTAAATGACTTGACTGACCAGGTGCAAAGTTTGCGATTGGTAGGCCTAGCTTATTTAAGGTAACCTTCGTGCGAATGCCTTTTGCATCAATAGACGCGGTCACTTGACCCTCAGCATTTCGTTCAAACTCAGCTTTGTTAGCCCTTAATGTTGAACTGTAGATGGATTTCAAATCACCACGATTGTTATAGTTATAGGTTTCTGTTTCTCCACGAGGTTTGCTAACCGTTTTAATTTGACCATCGGCGTAATAGGTGTAGCTCACTAAACCACCCAGCCCATCGTCTTCAGATTTTGTTAAACTATTGGCATAGTAGGTTGTATTTTGATCTACCGAGACATCAGTGCTGTCAATCCAGGATCTTGTTTTATTACCCACTGCATCGTAAGCATAACGCCAAACAATATTGCCTGGGTGTATCGCTTTGACTAGATTTTCTTCGTTGTCGTACTCGTAGCTATATTCATAATTAATAAAGGCTTCCGAATCGAAAGTATTTTGGGGATCACGCATTTTAATGGTTTTGCTTTTCTGTAGTCCGCGCGAATTGTATTGATAGGTTGTTATTACGCCTGAGTAATCTTTGTGTTCAACCAGGTTATTATTGCCATCAAAACTAAACAGCGTTTCTCGGCCACTTGGATCGATTATGCGCACTGGGCGGTCCATGTCTCGACCAGTTAGCTCATTGTAATAGAAATATTGTGTCACTCTGGATTGATCTAGTGTACCCGGCTCACTACTACCTTCTTCAAGCCTTAATAGGCGGCCCGATGCATCATAGTCATGCAACTCATAGGTATCATCAAAATTGCCATTGGCATCATAATCGCCTTCAGCAATGCCCAAGTGATCGACACGGGCAATGTAACCATTTTGGTCATATGTCCAGTGTGTGATATTGCCTTCCTGGTCGACGCGTTTAGTAATTAACCCATTCGTCCAGGTTTCATCAATACTGGTGCCATTGGCAAAATCAATACGGTCAATTTGGCCGTTACTGTCGCGCACATAGGTTGTTATGCCGCCATCATGATCTTTTTCGGTTGTTATCCGGCCTAGATCATCATAGGTGTAAGTTGTAGTGCGCCCTGCGTTTGTACTTGTAAGTACCAGTCCTAAATCATTAAAGGTTTGTTCGGTTACAAAACCAACTTCATCGGTGATTGTCTTTTGGCGGCCTTTGTCGTCAAGTTCATAAGAACTTGCACCAATCGGTGTTTCGATACGGGTGATCGATTTTAATTTTTCATCAAACTCAACCCGAGTAAGCTGATTAAGTCGATCCGTAACCGTGGCGTAATTATTTGTAAAGTCATAAATATAATTAGTGGCTTTAGCATTCTTATCTTTGTGCTGTTTAACTATCGTTTTTTTATCAACAACATCGAAGATAAAGGACTCAAAGTAACCTTCTCCATCAATTATTTTCGTTAGGGCAATTGGATTGGTAGGGTGTGAATAATCATAGCTTTCCTGTCGACCGTCAAAATGAGTCACCGCCTTTAGTTGGCCGATTGATTGTCCCGTTGAGTGATAAGCGTAAGACAGAGTTCTTCCTGCGGGGTCTGTTATTGTTTTTAATAGGTTGTTTGAATCATAAATAACCTGATAACTCAGGCCTGAATCAGTTTTGAGTGCAGTGATACGCTTCGCTGAATTGCGTTGAACTGATACCCACTGTCCGTATAGGTCGCTTATTTTCTTTAATAATCCATGTTCGTCATAAACATAAATACGATCTGTAGTGGTAACCTGGTATCCAGCGCCTAAAATTTTAAGCTTGTTAGAATTTGCATTTTTAGAGTCGTAATCCAATACCACTCCAGGCTGTAAATTTGATGAATCTCCTTCAAAAACATAGCGCCCACCATCAGGCGAAATCCATTTGATGGCATAGGATCCAATCTGTTCTTCATCAGAATATCCGGGATCGACAACATATTGATTTTTTGTATGTCGCGCAGTTGAAAAAAGGGCGCGATTATTCCAGCTAACCGCTATTGTATTTGAAAGCTTATCGATTTCTTCTTGAATGCCATTACTCAGTGCATTCATTTCCGCTACATAGGATTTTACAGTATCTTCATCTGCAACATCTGGAAAACGGTCCTGATAGTCGGATACCGTTATGCCGATTAACAACAATGCAGCCTCATATTCTTGAATTGCTGCTTGCCACTGATCAGAAATACCTGCGGACTGATCTACACCAAGAATAATTCGGCTGTCTAAACTAGAGAACCAACCGCGACCTAATGACCAACGGCTTAGATTGGACAACTTTTGATTACGCTGGATATTCAGCAAACCATAGTAAGCATCTAAATCAACTCTATGGGTATTATTTGAGCCCGAAGTGATATCTACCGGACCACTCAAATCGCTATTGGCACCCTTAAGTTGGAAGGCTTCATGCGCCGCTTCCATATAATCAAGACCAGCCTCTGCACCACCTTTTTTAGCAACACCTGAAGCTTTAATGGCTGTGACATCACTTTTGAGAGCACTAAGAGTTGCTGCACCATCTTCAGCCGCCGTTGGGGGGGCCACCGTACTAGCGCTGTATAACATGGCACCATTTGTTGTGGACGAATCACTTTCTGGTTGGCAAGCAGACAATATAAAGGCGAAAGGGAATATTAATGCAATGCTCTTAAGTACAGACATGGTAACTCCTTGGTGTGCAATCCTTCATCAACGCTCAAAGTTCCTATATCCTTTTGAGCGGGCTTTAAATAATCATATTCGCTTATAATGCATTAAAACGAACTTGATTGAAATGATATAAGTCATCAATATTATTTATATCACAATAATGAGATCCAGGGCTATTAAGATACGAAGTAGGATTATTAGGCTGACCTAAATGACCGCAATTCTTTAGCACCTACGGGCTTGTGGTGTTTAGTTGGAGGGGCCAGATTATATACCTTTTCAGCCGTTCGATTTATATTTTTAAATAGTCGTTGTTAGTAAAATGAACTGCCAAACCCAATAAACTGACTGAGCGCTTTCCGCTATACCTTGCCCCTGAGAAGCCAATACCTGATAGGCCGCCATGTTGACAGACAGGTCATTGAATCAGAAATGGTAAAATGTATGACGGTATTGATAAAGCAAATGCCTGAAGTGGCAAGTTAAGGTTACTACGTGGTAAATGTAATGCCTATCTGTACCAATTATCATCATGGTGACGCTATATAAAACCAATAACCAAGGTCAACTACTGCTACGTTGATAGCCAGATGGATAAAACGATCGGCTAGCCTAGTGAAGTTTGCCCTGGTTAAACCATTAACATAGGGATATTTAGCGCATGAATTGTAAAAGATGAATTGATATTGAGGGTCAACAACGAGGTCGCATTAGCAGCTTTGTTCCCAAAATTTGGGGTCTACGACAGAATGATTATTGTACATCCACACGTTATGCTTGAGAGTTTCCATTACCTAATGCATTTACCGGTCTCACGGCATTTTTAATACGAATACGACAAGAGAACCACCTCTCATTTCAGCACAATAAAGTTAGCAAAATTCATGCATAATCATAAAAAAACGCAATAGATAGTTACCGCAAGTATCCATCGATTACAGTCAGTTTTGGGGTATTGTAGGTTTGATTAAATATAGGGAGCTGGATCGGCGGTGGTCTGGAAGAGTTTTCCTACAAGCGATATTAAGACTGAGATGAAGTGTAATGGTAACAACAAACAAATTATATGAAATTAAGAGAGACTAACAGCAAGCCGCAATTGTAAGTGTATATGGAATCATCTGAATGAAGAGCGGGGGTGCCAAACAGAAACAACCTTATCAACGAACCTGTTTAAGGAGCAGACGTATTAATAAGCTATTTCTGTTTGGCAAAAGTGGTTTAAAAGATTACTCCGTCAGCTGGATTAAGCGGGTAATTTTTCGTATCGGTTCATTTGTATTAGGTTTCCAATACTTTTTTGTCTCATAAACTGGCGCATATAGCTGCCTTCAGGTTTTGTAAGGTAGTATAACAAAGCCGGATCTAACTCCAGTTCTCTAGACAGCTTATCAATAAGTGCGAGTGGATCATTCCCGGGTGATTCCAGTTTTTTAAATAACGATTGTTTTAACTCTAGATAGTGACGTTTAAAAATTTCAAAGCTATCTTTTGGTTGCTCTAGCCTAAGAGAAGAAAAACCAGTCAGGCAGGCTGCTTTATAAACAAGGGGGTGAGACCAGTTGAAACGTTCGGGATTAGAATGACAACCCAAAGCTTCGTGAAATGCATCAATTAAATCTGGCAGGCCGGTCGCCTTTAATGTTGTTCTCATTGTTTACCCTCCGAATTCAATAACTGTAATAATAACCAGTACTGTATATAATGTCAACAATGTACTGTAAATTAATACAGTATTGGTGTGGCGGAGACATTATAGGTAGGGTTTGGGTGAGGCAATATGGCAAATTGACAGTTGAGGGTCAGACGTGATCACTAATGTGTGGTGTGACTCACTATTGATGTGGCAACTGGTACCACCTGAATCTGATAGACAGATGAAGCACCTGTGCTTTGGGTGGGAAACCGTTTCCCTTGTTTTGATGCAGTTCTGGTGTAGCCCTGCTGTAGTTAAGATGTGGTTCTGATGTAGTTCTGATGTAGTTCTGATGTAGCTCAGTAGTCAGAATTTATTGTGTAATCAGATCAAAGCAATTGACTCGTAGCATGTATATTTGAATGAGTTACACAAGACGTCAGTTAAGCGCGATTCTGCCGGATTTTCTTATAGCTGATATAGTCGCTGTCAGCCTAGCGTTTTACACTTTGGTCCAAAATATACTAAAGATATTGATTATCATATAAACATCATATTGATCATCTGGATGCAACCACCTATACTCTGTCGGCTTTAAATTTGGCGGATCTGCCAGTGGGAGTCCGAAAAGTCGGATATGGCAGAGTATTAATATGATAGATGACCGCGAAAAAAAGCAAGCAATTGTCAGGGTTCAACCCGAGCATCGTGTACCTGGACCCATGGTAACCTGGGTTCTATATAGGCAAGTTGGCCTCTTGATCATAATGAGCCTTCTCGTTTCAGTGTACGACATAAACGTTGCTTATGCTTTTATAGTGGGGGCTTCGCTCCACGTTTTTCCCAATACGTATTTTGCATTGCGTACGTTTTTGCACATGGGTGCACAAAATATACACCGTGCTTATATCAGTAGTAACCAGGGTTTGGCGGGCAAAATGCTGTTAACAGCTATAGGTTTTGCTCTTGTTTACAAATTCTGGCCAGCGGTTAGTCTGACGGCCCTGTTTACGGGTTTTCTGATTATGCAAGTCAGCAGCTGGATACTGTATCCGATTTTGATTAATAGACCGTTCAATAACGGTAAATGAGGAAGTAAAAGACTATGGCAAGTGGAACTACTATAACCTCGGGAGAATATATCAAGCACCACCTTACCAACCTGACGTATGGTCAAAAGCCAGACGGTAGTTGGGGTATGGCTCATGGCGCATCTGAAGCAGCAGAGATGGGTTTTTGGGCGATTCACGTGGATACTATGGCTTGGTCTATTGGATTAGCTGTTGTGTTTTTGGGCTTATTCCGAATGGCAGCTATACGTGCATCTACGGATGTACCTACCGGCTTTCAAAACTTTGTAGAAATGTGTATTGAATTTATTGATGCGCAGGTAAAAGACGGTTTTCATGGTAGAAATCCGATTGTTGCTCCTTTGGCAATAACAATTTTCATTTGGGTTTTCTTACAAAACACAATGGACCTTGTACCTGTTGATTTAATTCCGCGTATCCTGGAATTGTTCGGAATTGGCTATCAGAAAGTTGTACCTTCCACCGACCCTAATGCAACAATGGGTATGGCGATTGGGGTATTCCTGTTGATGATCTACTACGGAATAAAAGTGAAGGGTATAGGCTTCTTCAAAGAACTGACACTGATGCCATTTACTTTTGCCAATCCCTTTTTACAGGCATTGTTTATTCCCATTAACCTATTCCTTGAACTGGTTTCCTTGATTTCAAAGCCGGTTTCTTTAGGTCTACGATTGTTCGGAAACATGTATGCAGGTGAGATGATCTTTATTTTGATCGCCATTATGTACTCTGCAGGTATGGTTCTGGGCATCATGGCTGGCTTTATGCAGCTAGGCTGGGCGATTTTCCATATTTTGGTGATTGCGCTCCAGGCATTTATTTTCATGGTTCTGACCATTGTTTATTTAAGCATGGCTCACGAGGACCACTAAAAATTACCGGCTGGTCGGTAATATTCTGGCCAGCTATGTAACCGTGTTAAAACTTAACATTTAACTAAAACTTCAATTTTTCTGAAATACTAGGAGAAAAAAATGGAAATGATCTTTGTAGCTGCGGCTATCATGATGGGTTTGGGCGCATTAGGTGCTGCAATTGGTATGGGTATCCTGGGCGGACGTCTTCTTGAAGCTGTTGCTCGCCAGCCTGAATTAGGACCTATGTTACAGGGCCGATTCTTTCTGGCAGTAGGTCTGGTGGATGCGATTCCAATGATTGCTGTTGGTATTGGTCTGTATCTAATTTTCGCAGTAGCTTAATCTCTATTCGGATAAGTATGATTAATCAATTTAACCGAACTCGAGAGGTATAAGCCGTGAATATCAATTTAACATTGATTGGCCAGCTCGTATCCTTCGCTGTTTTTGTCTGGTTTTGCGCTAAGTTTGTTTGGCCACCGCTTATGAATGCGATGGAAGAGCGACAAGCAAAAATTGTTGATGGGTTGAATGCTGCAGATCGTGCAGCAAAAGACCTTGAGCTGGCACAAGATAATGCCGCACAACAGTTACGTAAAGCTAAGCAACAGGCCGCAACGATAATTGAGCAAGCGAACAAGCGTTCTATTCAAATTATTGAAGAAGCAGAAATGGATGCTCGCGCGAAAGCCGAACAGATCCTAAAAGCTGCTGATGCAGAAATTGGACAAGAAACGGTTCGTGCCCGTGAAGAGCTGAGATTGAAAGTTTCAGAATTGGCAATTGCCGGTGCTGAAAAGATTCTTCAGTCCTCTGTTGATGCGAAAAAGCACAACGAATTGCTAGATAAACTGGCAGCAGAACTCTAAGGAGAAACCCAATGGCTGAACAAAGCACACTAGCAAGGCCGTACGCGAAAGCCGCATTTGAGGCAGCAAAAGCCGCTTCTGCGCTAAGCAGTTGGTCTGAATCGCTAGCGACTCTGGCAGCAGTTTCTCTGGATGACAAAGTTCAAAACGCTCTGGCTGATCCAGCCGCTATGGCAAATGAAAACGTTAATGTTTTAGTTACAGTTGCACCTGAAGCAGGCAAAGTTGTTAAAAACCTGTTGACCGCACTTGCAGAACAGAAACGTTTGGTGTTATTGCCTCATGTTTATGAGCAGTTTGAAAAATTCCGGGCTGACGAAGAGCAATCTGTCGTTGTTACTGTAACCAGTGCCTATGCATTGAGTGCAAAACAAGAAGATGGCTTAAAAGAGAAGCTAAAATCAAAGCTGAGCCGCGACGTGCAGCTGGTAACAGAACTGGATAAATCCTTAATTGGTGGTGCGATTATACGCACTGACGATATGGTTATTGATGGTTCCGTAACTGGCAAGCTAACGAAGCTGGCCGAAGCAATGTATTCCTAAGAGGAAGCAGGCATGCAGCAACTGAATCCTTCAGAAATTAGTGACATTATCAGACAGCGCATTGAAGGTATTGATGTGTCATCTGAAGCAAAAAACGAAGGCACCGTCGTCGGTGTAACCGATGGTATTGTACGTATCCACGGCCTGGCCGATGTGATGTACGGTGAAATGATTGAATTTGAGGGTGGCCTATACGGCATGGCATTAAACCTGGAGCGTGACTCCGTGGGTGCTGTTGTATTAGGTGATTATCTTCCAATACAGGAAGGCCAAAAGGCTAAATGTACGGGTCGAATCCTTGAAGTTCCTATTGGACCAGAATTACTAGGCCGTGTTGTTGATGGTCTGGGTAATCCCATTGATGGAAAAGGCGATTTAAACGCTAAAATGACCGACGCAATTGAAAAGGTAGCACCTGGTGTTATTGAGCGTCAGTCAGTTGATCAGCCTGTACAGACTGGTTACAAATCTGTTGACGCTATGGTGCCAATTGGCCGTGGTCAGCGAGAATTGATTATTGGTGACCGTCAGACGGGTAAAACCGCTTTGGCCGTTGATGCGATCATTGCACAAAAAGACGCTGGTATTAAGTGTGTTTATGTTGCTATCGGTCAGAAGCAATCAACAATTGCCAACGTAGTACGTAAGCTTGAAGAGCACAATGCACTGGATAATACGATTATCGTAGCAGCGTCAGCATCTGACCCTGCATCCATGCAGTTCCTGGCTCCTTACTCTGGCTGTACTATGGGTGAATACTTCCGTGACCGCGGCGAAGACGCATTGATCATTTATGATGATCTGTCCAAGCAGGCTGTTGCTTACCGTGAAATTTCACTTTTGCTTCGTCGTCCTCCGGGTCGTGAAGCCTATCCAGGTGACGTTTTCTATCTTCACTCTCGTCTACTTGAACGTGCATCTCGTGTTAACGCCGATTACGTTGAAAAGTTCACTAAGGGTGAAGTTAAGGGTAAAACGGGTTCATTGACTGCTCTGCCAATTATTGAAACTCAGGCTGGTGACGTTTCGGCGTTTGTACCAACCAACGTAATTTCAATTACCGATGGTCAGATCTTCCTTGAAACTAACTTGTTTAACTCCGGTATTCGTCCTGCAATGAATGCAGGTATCTCGGTATCACGAGTAGGTGGATCAGCACAGACTAAATTGATGTCTAAGTTGTCTGGTGGTATTCGTACCGCTTTAGCCCAGTATCGAGAACTTGAAGCATTTGCACAGTTCGCATCGGACCTAGATGAAGATACTAAAGCACAGCTTGACCACGGTATGCGTGTTACTGAATTGATGAAGCAGAAGCAATATTCACCTATGTCTATTGCTGAAATGGCGATCTCAATTTATGCGGTAAACAACGATTACCTGAAGTCAGTTGAAGTACCTAAAGTATTGGATTTCGAAGCTTCTTTGCATTCTTACATGCACGCTGAACATGGCGACTTCATGAAAGAGATGGTTGAAACCGGCGCTTTCAATGATGAAGTAGTTGGTAAGATCAAAGATGCACTAGACAAGTTTGTGGCAACACAAACCTGGTAACCCACGGCTGGTCAATTTGTTTTTAAGTTGACCTGTTTGAGACTGAGGTAAATTTATGGCAGCCGGAAAAGAGATTCGCTCTCAAATCGGAAGCATTAAAAATACGCAAAAAATTACGAAAGCAATGGAAATGGTTGCAACTAGTAAGATGCGTAAAGCTCAGGACCGAATGAAAGCCGGCAAACCTTATGCCGAGAAAATTCGGAACGTAATTGGTCACCTGGCCAACGCGAATCCCGAATACCACCACCTGTATTTACAGGAGCGTGAAGTCAAACGTGTTGGGTACATTCTTGTATCTACCGATCGTGGCTTATGTGGTGGCTTGAACATTAATGCGTTCAAGCAGGTTATCAAAGAATTACAACAATGGGCTGAACAGTCTATTGAAGTAGATCTTTGTGCCATTGGTGCAAAGGGAAGCGGCTTCTTTAAGAGCCTGGGTTCAAATGTTATCGCCACAAAATCACATGTTGGTGAACAGCCCGATCTAGAAAGCCTGGTTGGCAGTGTCAAGGTAATGCTTGACCAGTACAATGAAGGTAAAATTGATCGCTTGTTCCTGGTATCGAATGATTTTGTAAATACCATGACCCAGACGCCCAGCATACGCCAGTTGCTGCCGCTGAAGGGCGCTGAAGATGACAGTAAACGCAAACATGTTTGGGACTATATGTACGAACCTGATGCGCGCGAATTACTGGATGGCCTTTTGACTCGATTTATCGAATCTCAGGTATACCAGTCTGTCGTTGAAAATAATGCCTGTGAACAGGCAGCCCGGATGATGGCTATGAAAGCTGCAACCGACAATGCCGGAGACATGATTGAACAGCTCCAGTTGGTTTACAACAAGGCACGTCAGGCAGCGATCACTCAGGAAATTTCTGAGATTGTAGGCGGAGCCGCTGCGGTATAAGCAGATGGCAAACTGGCTAATTAATATGCGGAATGTTTAGAGGACAGAAAAGATGAGTAGCGGAAAGATCGTACAGATCATTGGCGCTGTTATCGACGTGGAATTTCCACGTGATTCGGTACCTAAAGTATACGATGCTCTGAAGGTAACCAGTGGTGATATTACCCTGGAAGTTCAGCAGCAGTTGGGTGATGGTATTGTACGTACTATTGCCATGGGCTCTTCAGAAGGCCTGAAGCGCGGTTTAGAAGTTTCTGACACAGGTAAGGGCATTGCTGTTCCTGTTGGTATTGAAACTCTGGGCCGTATTATGGATGTATTGGGCAACCCGATTGATGAGAAAGGTCCTATCGGCGAGCAAGAGCGTATGGTAATTCACCGTAAAGCTCCTAGCTACGCTGAACAGGCACATTCTCAGGAGTTGCTAGAGACTGGTATCAAGGTTATTGACCTGGTATGCCCGTTCGCCAAAGGTGGTAAGGTTGGTCTGTTTGGTGGTGCCGGTGTTGGTAAAACCGTAAACATGATGGAACTTATTAACAACATTGCACTTGAGCACAGTGGTTTATCTGTATTCGCCGGTGTTGGTGAGCGTACTCGTGAAGGTAACGATTTCTACTACGAAATGCAGGAATCTGGCGTTGTAAACGTTGAAGAGCCTTCAAAATCAAAAGTAGCAATGGTTTATGGTCAGATGAACGAACCACCAGGAAACCGTTTACGTGTTGCCTTGACTGGTTTGACAATGGCTGAAAAGTTCCGTGACGAAGGTAAAGACGTACTGTTGTTCATTGACAACATTTATCGTTATACCCTGGCAGGAACAGAAGTATCTGCACTCCTAGGTCGTATGCCGTCAGCGGTAGGTTACCAGCCTACACTTGCAGCAGAAATGGGAGCGCTTCAGGAACGTATTACTTCGACTAAAACAGGTTCTATTACATCTGTTCAGGCCGTATACGTACCT
>Ga0224506_10002000_pt1 | contig 14225 bp, 13 predicted proteins | sample SF_Jan12_sed_USG_2_FD_169108 | JGI IMG/M metagenome (GOLD analysis project Ga0224506, IMG submission 169108) | Sediment microbial communities from San Francisco Bay, California, United States - SF_Jan12_sed_USGS_8_1 | ecosystem: Environmental > Aquatic > Marine > Sediment | place: USA... | reverse complement strand
CCAGCGCCGCAAGCTTGGCTCCCGTCAACTCCTGCGGATCGTCACCCTGGGTCAGCGCATCGAGGCGCCGCTGAAAGTCCGTTTCAACGTCGTCGGGATGCTCATACGCATCGATGCCTCCCTCCACCATGCATACATGCCAGTCGGCGATCGCCTGCACGGCCCGCGGGTCGGTGGCGATGATTGCATCGCCGGGGTTGAAGTACGAAGGACTCATCTCGGCTTCCGAGAAAAGCTGCTCGACGGCCTGGCGCGTACAACCACCCGTTCGCGAGAAGTCCTCGGTCTCCAGCCCGTAGGCATACGTGGCGTCGCGGAACTCCCCCAACAGCGTCCGGTAATACGCCACCTGGTCGGCCTCGCCGAGGCTATCGATGACCCGCAGGTTCTTCTTGCCAAGACTCAACGCCACAATCGGCTTTTCGTACTGCGTAGTAATCCCGAATCCGTACTCGGCCACGAACTTGCGATTCGACATGCCGGGAGCTGATTTGTCGCTCGACATGGCGCGCTCGATACTCGAGAACTCGACCGGGAAGTATTCAAACCCGGCATCCGCCATACATTGGCCGATCAACGACTCGACCGCGTCACTTCGCTCAACGAGTTGCCGCTCGCTCAGCCCGAACTCTTCGCCACCGAACTGAACACCCTGATTGGCCTCGGCAGCGAGACGGCTGGCTTCGGCGGCCGAGATGAACTGCTGCGTAGTCGGGACGCTGCCACCGTCCGTCGCTCTGTAAGTGGTCGTCGCCCCACCTACCTGCCCGGTCGGTACAGTTGCTCCCGGCACAGTTGCTCCCAAAGCGGTCCGCGGCTGCGATGGGGCGGTCCCGGGACTCGTCGCCGGCGAACACCCGGCGATGAGCAAGACCACAACCAAGAGGCGGATTATCCAAGTCGTTGCAAGTTTCCTCATCGCGTACCCACGTCAGGGCAAGTATCAGCCGCTGACCACTTTCCCGAACAGTTCGATTTCGACCTCCCGGATGACGTCGTCCGTGAACCGGATCTGGCAATCCACGTCGACGAGCGACACGGCGATTTCCTCGGCCTGAAGATCAGCCAAAGCTTGGGCTCGGGCGGGCGGCAGGCTCTCGGGATCATCGCCGGCCAACAGTTCGTCGAGCCGGTCGCCCAATTCCTCGATGATCTCATCCTGATCTTCGTAGTCGTAGCCGGCCTCGCCCATACAATCGGCCCAGTTCAGCTCGGCTTCAGTCACCCGTCCGTCCTTTTCGAGATACAGGTCTTTGGGATTGACGAAATTCGGGTCGAGTTGCTCGTCACTGAAACTGGCGTCGATGGCCTGGCGGGTGCACCCTCCGGTGGGGCCGAAGTCCTCCTCATCAAAATGAAAGGAGAAGGTCGCGTCGGGGTCGTCGCCGTACAAGGTGCGATCGTAAGCAACCTGATCGGCCGGCGACAACGAGTTGTAGATCGCGATGTTTTGCGGCCCGAGTTCGATCTCTTTCGGGCGATTGTCGAAACGAGTCGTCACGCCGTAGCCCCATTCCTCTTTGTAAGCCACCCGGTCGACGCCCGGCTCGGTTCGGACCGCCTGCATTGCCAGTTCTACCGCGTCAACATCGGCCGGGATGTACTCGAAGCCGGCGTCGGCCATGCAACTCGCGATCGCCTCTTGGACGGACTCGACGGCGATGGTCCACTGGGCGTCCGTGAGCCCATACTCGCGGGTCCCGAAGCCAAGTTCCTTTTCGATCTCCGTCGTCACTCCGGTGAGCGGCCGAGCCGACGCCGACCCACAAGCTGCCGCCAAGAGGGACAGTAGAACGACGGCTGCGAACCAGCGCGGGGACCGACGGCCTCGCGGAAGTGCACCTACCTGAATCAATGTTGGTCTCCCTGACTAATGATGGATATCTATTCGCATATAAGACACCTCCAACCTGTCTGCAAGCTGACTCTGGAGCGGCTCCTAGTCAGCTAAGAGTCAGCTACGAGCGACGACACTGCGCCGATGCACAAACGAAAAAGCGCGGCAATCTTCCTCGCTGTGGTCGTGCTGTCGGCGACGGGTGGCTGGTTCCTTGGACAGCAAATAACGTCTCCGGCCGAGATCGCCGCTCGCACGGCTGCCCCCGAACCGACCCCCATTTTGGCGACCGTCGAAACCCGCGTGTTGTCGACCAACGTGGTTACCCGCGGTACCGGCCGGTATGGAACGCCACGCGACCTGGGCCTGGCGCCAAGCATCCTGACAGACACCCAAAAGGTGGTGACGTTCGTTCCCGACCTCGGACACGAAGCGACCGAAGGCGACATCCTCCTTACCGCTTCTGGCCGCCCGTTGATCATCCTCGAAGGCTCCAGCCCGTCCTATCGGGACCTTGGCCCGGGACTCGTTGGCGAGGACGTCACGCAACTCGAGGCCGCGTTGGAACGACTCGGCCATAGTCCGGGCCCGCTCGATGGCGTATACGACGCCGAGACCGAAGCCGCAGTTCGGCAACTCTACGACTCACTCGGATACGCGCCCGCCGTGGTGACATCCAGCCAGCTCGATGAGCTCACGTCGGCCGCCAGCGCCGTGCACGCCGGTTCCCGGCTGACCGCCGGAGTCCTCGTCGCCGCTGACGAAATCTACTTCACCGACTCGCTGCCCGTTCGCGTCACGGAAATCCTCACGGAGATCGGCCAGCCGATTGACGGTCCGATTGTCACCATCACCGATGCCCACGTCGCAATTGACGGATCCGTGCCGATCGAGCAGTCAAGTCTCATTCAGGTCGGGATGTCGGTCGCCATTGACGAACCCGACCTCGGAGTCTCGGCGAACGGAATCATTTCCAGGGTCGCGGAAGGCCCAGGCACCGACGGCGTAGATGGTTTCCACGTGTACTTCGAAGTAACGGTTGAGGACGCGGCACCCAACCTCATCAATGCGTCGGTGCGCCTCACGATCCCGATCGAGTCAACCGATGCAGCGGTTCTGGTCGTTCCGATCACCGCTGTCAACCTCGCAACCGATGGATCGTCGATCGTTCACGTCAGCCGGGCCGGGGTCCTCGAGCCGGTGGCGATCCAACCTGGCCTTTCGGCCCAAGGGTTTGTCGAGATCACCCCGATCGGCGGAGCACTCGAGGCCGGAGATCGAGTGCTCATCGGTTTTGACCAGCCAGCCTCCGCCGACCCGACCGCCACGCCCCCGGACTCCACCAGTGGCTAGCGCACCGACCCTGCAGCTCACCGGCATCGGGCGACAATATGGCGAAGACCCACCCATCCATGCGTTGCGCGACGTCAATCTTCACGTCGAACGGGGCGAATGGCTGGCCATCGAAGGGCCGTCCGGGTCCGGCAAGTCGACCCTGCTCAACATCCTGGGTTGCCTGGACCATTCAACAACGGGAACCTATTTGTTCGAAGGCCAGGACGTCGGCGAACTGAGCGACCGGGAGCGTGGTGGGCTTCGAAGCCAGCACATCGCGTTCGTCTTTCAATCGTTCCATTTGCTTGCCCATCGAACCGTCGTCGAAAACGTCATGCTCGCCGAGGTTTATCAACACGGTTCGCGTCGGGATCGGCGGGTCCGAGCCGAGGCCATGCTTGAGCGCGTCGGGTTGGCCCATCGAACCAACTACCTCCCGCCACGGTTATCGGGCGGGGAACGCCAACGGGTGGCCATCGCCCGGGCTTTGCTCGGTTCACGCCATGTGCTCCTATGCGACGAACCAACCGGCAACCTCGACACGGCGACCGGTCTAGCGATCATGGATCTACTCGCCGGCTTACATGCTGACGGACTCACCATCGTCATGATCACCCATAGCCCCGAGCTTGCCCAGCTCGCCTCGCGTCAAGTACAGATCGTCGATGGCTTCCTTACCGAGGGAGCGGCGTGAGCCACGGCGCCAGCCAACGGGAGCCTGCCCGAGTCGTCGCGACCATGTCGACAATCGACCTGCTCGACGAAGCGTCTTCGGGGCTCTTCGCCAGGCCGGGTCGGACCGCGCTCACCGTGCTCGGCACCGTCATCGGGTTGGCTGCGATCGTTGCCACGCTCGGGCTGTCGAGGACCGCCAGTAACCGCATCGTCGGGCGCTTCGACGAGATCGCGGCCACCGAGATCGTGGTGAGCTCTCGCCCCGAACTCAATGAAGGCATCTCGAACGCGATCCCGTGGGATGCCGCCGCACGACTGGCCCAACTCAATGGCGTCGTCGCGGCTGGAACGCTCAGTAGCGTAGACATTGGCGACGGCCTGGTGACTACCGCTCCGGTCAACGACCCGAGCCGACGTACCGACTTCGACCTGTCGGTCCAAGCTGCTTCGCCCACGACATTCGCGGCGGTTCGGGCGACGCTCAGCACCGGTCGGTTCTTCGACCAGGGCTTCTCAGACCGCAACGACCGGGTGGCAGTCATCGGTATCAACGCGGCCGAGCGTCTGGGAATCGTCACCTTGGGTACCGGGCCGGCCATCCGACTTGGCGATGAAGTGTTCACCGTCGCCGGCATCATTTCGGGGGTCAGCCGACAGCACGACCTACTCGGGTCGATCATCATCCCCGAAGGTACCGCCCGCAACCTTTACCGCCTTCGGCAGCCAGAACTGGTCGTCGTCGAGACCCGTCTCGGAGCGACCAGCTTGATCACCGCCCAGATCCCGCTGGCGCTTCGTCCTGACAACGACGCGGCCCTCAAAGTGGTCTCCCCGCCTGACCAGCAGCGCGTCCGCGACGCCGTCCAGTCCGATCTCAATCTGCTGTTCGTGGCCCTCGGGGCGGTATCACTGCTCGTTGGGGCCATCGGGATTGCCAACGTAACGCTCGTTTCGGTCATGGAACGCACGGGCGAGATCGGCCTGAGGCGGGCACTTGGTGCTTCTCGCTCTCACATTGCCGGCCAGTTCCTCCTGGAGAGTGGTGTGATCGGCTTCGTTGGCGGAATCCTCGGAGCGAGCCTTGGCGTGCTCATCATCGTGGCCGTCTCCGCCTATCAGTCCTGGACGCCCGTCCTGGATGCTGCCATTTCGTTCGCGTCGCCGCTTGTTGGCGCCCTGGTGGGCTTGATCGCCGGCACCTACCCGGCCACCCGGGCCGCCCGACTTGAACCCGTCGAAGCGCTCCGTTCAGGTACGTAGCGCACGCAGCCCACGGTGCTTGGCAACCCTGTAGGCTCGCCAAATGCCAATCTTCATGGACATCCACGAGAATCTTGGTGACGCAACCGAGGAAGACATCAAGAATGCGCACCAGGCGGACCTGGCGATCCAGGATGACTTCGGCGTGGAATTCCTTACGTTCTGGTTCAACAACCCGGACGGACAAGCATTTTGCCTCATCGATGCCCCGACCACGGACGCCGTGACAGCGGCACACAAGAAGGCTCATGGTCTGGTACCGCACAACATCGTCCAAGTCGACCGACCGACGCTCAGCCGGTTCATGGGCAATTGGGAACAGAACGTGCCCGACATCGCCCGACTCGACAACCAACATCTAGATAGCGGACTAAGAGCGATCATGTTCACTGATCTGGTCGGTTCAACCGAGATCAGCACCCGGCACGGCGACACCCGAGCGATGGAAGTTCTGGCCCGCCACGATCAGATAGTGCGTGATGCTCTTGCTGCAACCAGTGGGCGGGAGGTCAAGCACACCGGTGACGGTATCTTTGCATCGTTCAGCTACGTGAGCTCTGCCGTTGATTGTGCCGTTCAAATACAGAGAGGATTCGGCGAGCCAACGGGGGTGGACTCGAACGAACCTCGGGTGCGGATCGGGATCAGCGTGGGCGAACCTGTCAGTCAACATGAGGATCTGTTCGGCGCGGTGGTGAACCTCGCTTCCCGGATCTGTGGGCACGCCGGCCCCGGACAAATCCTTGTGTCAAGCGCCGTGCGAGAGCTATCTGTCGGCAAGCCCATCGTCTTCCAAGACCGCGGCCCGATTGCGCTCAAAGGCTTCGACGACCCGGTCAGGCTCTTCGAAGTTCCCCTCTCGGAGTAGCGAATCTCGGTCGATGGGTTAGAAGGTGAATCCCGCCGATATTCAGAGAAAACAGGTCGATGATCGTGCCGAGATGGCTGCCGGATAGTCCGATGTGACACCCGAATCTCGGGAAAAAAAGCCACCCAAAAAATTTCTGGAGAAATCCGCAAAAACGGTTTAACTGCGATCTGTTTCCCCCATACGATGCCGCGCACGTTAACCACTCACAAGGGGAGAACATGAGCAACACACCTTCCAAGCGAGCCTTCGCCTCGGCGATGAGCCTCGCCTTGTTGGCTTCGGTCTTATGGGCGCCGGCGGCCAACGCCGGCAGCACTTACCGGGCCAAAGGCAACGGGTCCCAATTCTGGGTCAGTTGGACCGAGTACGACCCGGACGATCTTCTCAGGATCCCGGGCAACGTTCACGTTGGCTACTTGTCGGGATACGACGAGCAGTACGGCATCTTCCTCTACGGCAACGTCACGGACTTTGATTGCGACCCAGGCGAGGTGCCATGGGGCGGCGGGCATGGCGGCGAAGCCGTGGTCATCGAGGGGCAGGCATCGGCGGATGCGGGCGAAGCGAAAGCTCTCGACAAGATCATCGCGTCCGGGGCCAAATCGATCGAAGCGGAAACGGTCGTTGATGCCATCCTGAGCAACCTCGAGAACGACGTACCTGAATTCATCGAGGAAGAGTTCCCGCCGGCTTGTGACTACATCCAGGATCGGTTCCTCAGCGCTGAAGAAGACGGCACGGCAACCGCAACATTCACCGTTGACACCAAAAAGGAAACGCTGACGGTCAGCGGCTACCTGGTCGTTTCAGAGGGCGGCCACGGCGAACCCAGCGGAGTGCTTGGTCGTCCACCGATCTCCATGACGATCACCGGTGGCGACTGGCAGAAGTACGAGTCCTCATACAAGGGGTCGGGCAAGGACTACAGCTATTCGTACTGGCAGAAGGGAACCGACTTCTACGGAGGTGCCGTTTCGGGCCGCATTGGTGGCATGGGGTTCGACGATGACGCTGATGACGAGTCCTTCGGTGGATTTGGATCATTCTCGTATCGGACAGTCGAACGCATTCGCTTCTAGTTTCAACCCGCCAGGGAACACCCCAACGAATCGAGGCCCCGGGGATCAAACCCGGGGCCTCGATTTTTCAAACGTCAGGGCACATGATCGGAGTAGTCGCGTATCTTGCGATCTTCGATCCGCCGACCATCCCCCCCTCAGCCGAGCGCGGTCGAAACCATGGACTTGGCCGCCGCTTGCACCTCGGCGAGGTGATCGGAGCCCCGGAAGCTTTCGGCATAGATCTTGTAAAGGTCTTCGGTACCTGACGGCCGGGCAGCAAACCAGGCAGTCTCCGTTGAGACCTTGAGTCCACCGATCTTCGCCCCATTGCCGGGTGCAGTCGTCAGGATGGATGTGATCGGATCTCCGGCCATGTCCCTCGCAGTGACCTGGTCGGGAGATAGCTGAGCCAGCACCGCTTTCTGCTCCCGGGTGGCCGGCGCATCGACGCGCGCATAGGCAGGATCACCGTGCTGGTCGGTGAGACGGCGATAGTGTTCGCTCGGCGACGTACCTGTCACGGCCAGAATCTCCGAGGCCAGCAGCGCCAACAGAATGCCGTCCTTGTCGGTGGTCCAGGTCGAACCATCCTTACGCAAGAACGAAGCACCAGCGGATTCTTCTCCGCCAAACCCGATGCTCCCATCCATGAGACCGGGAACGAACCATTTGAACCCGACGGGCACCTCGACGAGGGTTCGCCCGAGCCCATCGGCCACCCGATCGATCATCGACGACGATACGAGCGTTTTGCCGATGGCCGTGCCCGCCGACCAGCCGTCACGAGACCCAAAGAGGTATTCGATTGCCACAGCCAGGAAATGATTCGGATTCATCAACCCGGCGTCCGGCGTGACGATGCCATGCCGATCAGCATCCACATCGTTGCCCGTCGAGATCTGATATTGATCTCGTACGGCAATCAACGACGCCATGGCATCCGGAGAGGAACAGTCCATGCGGATCGCTCCATCCCAGTCGAGGGTCATGAAGCGCCAGGTCGGATCAACGACGGGGTTCACAACTTCCAGGTTCAGGTCGTACCGTTCGGCGATCCGCCCCCAATAGTCAACACTTGCCCCGCCGAGCGGGTCAGCTCCGACCCTGATGCCGGCGTGGCGGATGGCTTCAAGATCGAGCACGGATTCGAGGTCATCGACGTAGGACCCGATGAAGTCGTACGGCTGGGTGGTGTCGGCGTTCCTGGCGCGACTGAACGGGACCCGCTTGACACCGTGATTGCCACCTTCCAGCAGTTGGTTGGCCCGGTCGGCAATCCAGCCAGTAGCGCCGGAGTCGGCGGGACCACCGTGAGGGGGGTTGTACTTGAAGCCCCCATCGGTCGGCGGATTGTGCGACGGGGTCACGACGATCCCGTCGGACCGGCTGCTGTCGGCGGCCGCTTTGCCGCGATTGTGACGGATGATGGCGTGCGAAAGCGCCGGGGTTGGCGTGTACCGATCGGCATCATCCACGAGCACGGTCACGTCGTTGGCCGCCAGCACTTCGAGCGCCGTTGCCCAGGCCGGTTCGGACAGCCCGTGGGTATCACGCCCGAGAAACAAAGGTCCGGCAATTGACTGGCCAGCCCGGTATTCACAAATCGCCTGGGTGGTAGCAGCGATGTGCGACTCGTTGAACGAAGCGTTCAGGCTGGACCCGCGGTGTCCAGACGTGCCGAAGGCGACTCGCTGATCCGGGTCATTCAAGTCGGGAGTTTCCGTGTAATAGGCCGTGATCAGATGAGGAACGTCGACGAGGTCGCCAATCTGGGCGGCAGTTCCTGCTCGTTCGTGTCTCATGCGGCGAGCCTAACCAAGCGACGATCTCGCTGCTGGCCTGCCGGGCCGCTCGGTATCTAGGCGCCTCTCATCCCCAACCACCAGTTCGCTTCCGGCATCGCCGAGCGTCGGACCAGGTCGAGAAGTTCATCCTCGTCGTAGGTAACTTGCCGCAGATCGATCGTCATGCCCTCGGACGTAGCGTCTACGACGGCGTCGATTCCAGCATCGATGACCGGGAATACCCGGCGTGACTTGTTGACCAATCGGGGAACGGGTCACGGGACCGCCATATTCAGTGGTCATCGCCCCCACACTTGCCAAACTCATCGCCGATTGATAACCGTCATACATGGTTCGGTCGGGTGCTTTCGGGTGAACAATTGCCCACCTGAGCCGAGGCGGCCCTAGTCGACCTACGTGCGCCACGGCCCGCCGCGGACTTTGGCGGTCGAGTCGGGTTCGATATCCCAGAGGTTGTAGAACAGCCAGGTGACGCCAAGGTCGCCAAGATCGTCCAACGAACGGTTCGGAGCATCATTGTTACCTGCGATGAATTCGAACGGGGATTCGGCGGTGCGATGCGCCCGCACGTAGGTCATCATGTCAGCGATGTCGTCGTAGGACATGTCTACGAATCCCGTCGGACCGACCTTGAGCGGAAACACGCCATCCCATCGAGCTGCTCGTCTGAACGGTCGCTTGTTCGGCCAGGTCGCCGCCACCCAGATCGGCACCCTTGGCTTCTGAACCGGGGTTGGCAGGAAGGTCCGCTCTTCAAGTTGGTAGTGAACCCCATTGAATGCATAAGGCTCGCCAGTCCACAGCCCGGTGATCAGTTCAAGACTTTCATCCAACTTGTCAGCCCTGATTCGGCTGTCGGTTTCGTGGCCGAACGAACCATATTCGACTTCGGGCGGGTCCCCGATCCCAACTCCCAAGTCGACGCGCCCTTGCGAGAGTCGATCGAGGCTTACAACTTCCCGGGCGAGTTTCCAGGGGTGACGTCGCGGGGTCGGCGTGACCATCGGTCCGAGTCGGATGCTGGTGGTTAGCGTCGCGGCAGCCGCCATGGCCACCCACGGATCACACATCGGCGTGCCATCCTCGATCAGGATGTGATCCCAGATATAGAGGCCGTCCCAACCGGCAGCTTCAGCCTGCCCGGCGAGATCGGCGAACACCTGCGGTTCTGCAAAGGCACCGAAGTTGGGCACGAACAACGCGTGTTTCATGCGGCAACCTTACGAAGAAGCCCGAGTTCGATCAACACCCACGCCAATCACCCGTTATCCATAGCAGCCGACTGACGGAGCTCGATCTCAGTCAGGGCTCTCGGAGGGGAGCCTTGAGAGCAGCGCCTCGGTCGAGTTCTCGTCGACAACTCCCGATTCGCCCGGGGTGCCGCGCTGAGTGAGGGAGTACAGGAATACGAGGGCCGGCATTGAGATGATCCCGCCGCCCCGAAGGCTAGGAGCATGGCGATGAGAACCGGATCGAAGACGGCCGTGTCAGCCACAGCCACTTCGCCAGGCAGTACATCGGGCCGGAAGGTTGTCTCTGTCTCCACCACGAACAACCAACCAGGCCGCGAGCCCAATGAGCGCCGTGCCTAGTGCCACCAGAAGTTGAAATGACGGGTGAGCTGGCAAACTCGACCTCCCCGGGCAGCACATCGGGCTGAGATGCTTCAGCCCTAATCCTCACGGACACTCGAACAACCAGCTCGTGCACGTAACGCGCCGTGCACGCGGCGGCCGACGTGCGTAGGGTGAACAGAGTCCGAGCCTAGGAGGCACAAAATGGCGAAGTTCGTCGTTCTGTATACCGGCGGCATGGGAATGGCCGCCACCCCCGAAGAGCAAGAAAAGATCATGGCCGAGTGGGGAGCCTGGTACGGCATGCTCGGCGAAGCCATCGTCGACGGCGGTGCTCCGTTCGGAGCGGCCAAGAGCATCGCAAGCGTCGGCTCCATTACCGATGGCCCGTTGAGCGACTCCCCTGCCACGGGCTACACGGTGATCTCAGCCGATTCGCTCGATGCGGCCGCGGCCGCCTGCTCGTCCCACCCCCATCTCAATCACGGCGGCAAGGTCGAGGTTTTCGAATACATCGACATGGGCTGATCAACCGGGTTCTCTCGTCCGCGTCGGGGAAGTGAACGAGAGAGCCCGGCTCTCAACAATCTCGCTAGACCGATACGACGAGCTTGCCGAGGGCATGGCCGTCACCAAGGTATCTCAGTGCGTCGGGGAGATGCTCAAGGTCGTACGTCGCCTCGATGACAGGCACGATGGCATCGGTTTCGAGGAAATCGGCCAGCACTTCGAGATCTTCTGGGTTGACGTGAGCGGTGAAGAACGCGAAACGCTTCTTACCGAAACCCGCGACGACCTTGCGAAATAGCTGTTCGCGCATCGGCCCCATGACGGCGTGCTTGGGACCGGTGATCGTCACATTGATTCCCCCAGGACTCAGGACACGGCTCGTGGCCGACCACGGTCGATTACCCACGTTGTCAAAGAGCAGGTCGTAGCCGCGCTCGGATTCGACGTAATCATCTTTGGTGTAGTCAATGACTTTGTCGGCGCCAATCGACCTGACCATATCGACCTTCGTCGTGCTACAAACTGCCGTCACCTCGGCACCGAGCGCTTTGGCGATCTGCACCGCGAACGTGCCGACACCACCGGAGGCCCCGTTGACCAGAACTTTCTGCCCGGCTTCCAGACCACCCACATCGCGTAGTCCCTGCAGCGCGGTGATCCCGGCCAGTGCAACCGACGCTGCCTGCTCAAAGGTGGTGTCCGCCGGCTTGTGGGCGAGCGACTTCTCTCGGGCTACCGCGTGCTGAGCAAAAGCTCCAAAACCAATATCGCCAAAAACCTCGTCGCCGACTTTGAACCGAGTGATGTTCGCTCCGACCTGCTCAACCACGCCAGCCACGTCGGCGCCAGGAATTGGATGCTTCGGTTTTGCGAACCCGGCGATCGCCCGCACCAAGAAGGGGGTGGCGGTGATCATGTGCCAATCGTAGATATTCAGCGATGCGGCGATAACCCGGATAAGCAGCTGATCGTCGGTCGGGACCGGTACCTCAACATCTCTCAGTGCGAGCACATCCGGCAGGCCGTAACGGTCCTGGACGATCGCTTTCATCATCTTCGGTTCGGTCTCCGCACTGGGTTTTGGCATTCCGTCACCCGTGTTCATCATTGTTCCATCCGGTCCAACCTCTTGTGTACTCATTCTCTCCACCTGTACTCGCTCGGTTCGTACGCCGTAAGGTACACCATACACAGTAAGGCTGTCAAACCTTACTGTGTACGATAAGATGTGGGGGACGTCGATAGGACAGCATGGTTACAGACGCAGATGCAGTCACAACCGAACGGGCTCCTCTCAGCAAAACCCGGGTGCTCGAAGCCGCCATGAACCTCGCCGACCGCTCCGGCATCGAGACCCTGACGATGCGCAATCTCGCCCAGGAACTCGGGGTAGAGGCGATGTCGTTGTACTACCACGTGGCCAACAAAGAAGCACTACTCGATGGGCTCGTCGACTCGCTACTGACAGAGATCGAACAAGAACGAGGGGACTTCGAGGTCGTCATGGACCAAGGAGGATGGCTGCCGACGATGCGCAGCCTTATCCTCACGGCCCGGACTGTAATGCTGCGGCACCCTTGGGCTCCCCGGGTCATCGAGAGTCGAACGACCATGACTCCGACCTTGCTTCGCTACTTCAACGCACTCCTCGGGATCATGATCGAAGGCGGATTCTCCAACGATCTCGGCCATCACGCCATGCATGCACTCGGCAGTCGGGCGCTCGGCTTCAACCAGGAGTTGTTCGAACCCGACAACACCGAACAAGGCGACGAAGCCGCCGAGGCGATGATGGCCGACCTCGCCTCCCAACTCCCCTACCTGATGGGGATGCTCGCCGAGGTTGTCCACGATGATCCCGACACGACCCTCGGATGGTGCGACGATCAGACCGAGTTCGAGTTCGGCCTCGATCTCCTGCTCACCGGACTCGAGGCCCGCCGGGCCGATCAGTAGTGAACTACGAATCCTGTTCAAGCAATCGGCGGATCCCACCAACGAACTGTTCCACGTCGGACTGAGTGGTGTCCCATCCGGCCATCCAGCGGACCTGATTGCGGCTCTCGTCCCAATCCCAAAAGAAACTCCACTGCTGGAGAGGATCGAGGATCTTCTTCGGCAGGAACGGATACATACTGTTGGCTTCGGGAGCCGGGCCCAACTCGATATCCTCCAAATGGGCGACCTCCGTGTGCAACGACCGGGCCATCGCGTTGGCGTTGGCTCCGAGTTCGATCCAGAGGTCGTCTGCCAGAAGGCCGTTGAACTGAGCGGCGAGGTAGCGCATCTTCGAGGACAGCTGGGTTACCTGTTTGCGTAGGTACTCGGATCCGGACGAAACATCGCGATTCAGAAACACCACCGCCTCGGCGCCCATCGCCCCGATCTTCGTTCCGCCGAAGCTCAGAACGTCGACACCGGTGTCGACCGTGAACGATCGCAGGGCTTCCCTGGTCCCTCCCAGCGCGGCGGTGGCGTTGGCGATTCGGGCTCCGTCGAGGTGCACGAGCATGCCCATCTGATGGGCAGTTTCACAAATCGCCGTAATCTCTACAGGTGTGTAGAGCGCTCCGAGTTCGGTCGGTTGGGTGATACTCACGATCCCGGGTTGAACATGATGCACATTCCCCTGCAAGGGACCCAGCTCTCGGAGTTGGTGAGGGCGGATCTTGCCGTCGTCGCTTGCCAAGTCGATGAGCTTGGTTGCCAGAATCCGCTCGGGCGCGCCAGTTTCGTCGATGTTGATGTGTGCCCAGCTTGAGCAGACGATGGCGTGATGAGGACCCGGGAGGTGTCCCATCAGGGTCGCCAGCGCCAGGATGTTTGCCCCGGTTCCGTTGAACGTGAGCCGGGTCACCACATCGGCGTCGAAGAGTTCATTGAACCGTTCCGCGCATCGCGCCGTTTGGATATCGTCGCCATAGGCCGGCTGATGGCCTGCGTCCGCATGAGCGATCGCCTCGAGCACCGCCGGGTGGACCCCGGCGAAGTTGTCACTGGCAAACGATCGAACCGGCGGCGCCAGATCAGCAAGCGGAGAGATGGGATCGATCATGGTCGCACTCTACGGCGGGCCACACATGACGGTCAAAGGACAGCGTGTCCACCACAACCCCCGCTTGCGTGATCAGTACGATTGGGCGATGCCCAAAGAATCCACAAACACTGGCATTGCCGCTCCCGGCGCCGACCTCGTCAACGCATATCTAGCCGGCGTCGAGGCTCGTCAGCGCCAGACGCTTGAAGCGCTTCGCGCGAGCATCAAGAAGATCATTCCCTACGCCGAAGAAGGCATGA
>Ga0224506_10001998_pt1 | contig 14234 bp, 8 predicted proteins | sample SF_Jan12_sed_USG_2_FD_169108 | JGI IMG/M metagenome (GOLD analysis project Ga0224506, IMG submission 169108) | Sediment microbial communities from San Francisco Bay, California, United States - SF_Jan12_sed_USGS_8_1 | ecosystem: Environmental > Aquatic > Marine > Sediment | place: USA... | reverse complement strand
GAATAACATTGGCATCAGTGATTTATACCATATCTTTAGTTGCGATTATAATTTCAATATTTATGTATTTATTACTTCTCATGTATAAGTGAATTTTCTGTGCTAGATATTGTAATTAAACATTATATTTGCACATACATGCACTCTAATAAAAAAATACTTCCCCTTTTTTTTCTAAGCCTATTCAGCATGTTTATGCTGCATCAGGTACTTCCACATGTGCATAATGAACACGAAGGTTTTGAGGATTCTTTCGGTCATATTGAAGATCAACATCATAGCCACGAAAATGGACATCATCATCACGGTGATGAAGAAAACAACCAAGATTTTGACTTTTTAGGTTTCTTGTTTGGAAATCATGTGCATAGCATCTCTGCAAATGATATTCAAACGGTTAAGAAAGTTGTCACACAGAATGTGGCTCTTAATTTTCTTGAATTAGAAATACACTCCCCTTCAGATGATTATATCCAGAAATTAAAACTTGGTAAGGCTTCACCAGACTTTATCCATAAAGTCTATTTATCTAGTTCCTTTTTAAGAGGTCCACCTACATTAGGATAAGCTGTCATTGAAGTAATTCATCTATACCATAATAGATGAATGCCAATCATTGAATTTCATTTAATCATCCTAAAAAAATGTACACATGTATAAAAAGTTTGTATTCGCTTCTAGCGTGTGCTTGATATCAATTGTGGTAAATGCCCAAACTACTGATATAACACGAGTACTTTTAGAAATCGAACAGAATAATAAAGAGCTTCAAGCATATTCATCGCTAATGGAAAGCAAGAAGTTTGAATTGAAATCTGGTAACAATTTTCCAGATCCACAGGTGGGAGCTTATTATCTTCCATGGGGAGAGCACAATTCTGGTGACTATACTGAATTTCAAGTATCACAATCATTTGAATTTCCTACAATTTATGGCGTACGAAAAGGGTTAATTGAAAAATGGCAAGGGCAAACTGAATTGGAATATGCTTCTAATAGGCAGTCAATTCTTCTGACTGCCAAAAAAGCTATTTTGGAACTCGTGTATTTGAACAAGAGAATAACAGTTGAACAAACAAGAGTTGAGCAAGCAAAAAAAGTAGTTGAACAAGTACAAGAACTATTTGAAAAAGAGATTGTAGGTATTTTAGAAGTTAACAAAGCTAAAATTGCTTGGGTGCAGGAGCAGTTCAAGGTGGAACAAATTGAAACCAATAAACAAAACATATTGCTGCATCTAAAAAACCTAAATGGTGGAGTTGAAATTTCGTTTACTCAACCTAACTATGTTGAGAGCCTCACTCTTGCCGAAATGGATAGTATATGGGAGAATAAAAAGTTATCAGATCCCGTGTTTAAAATTCTAAAACTACAAGAAGAAGTCGCTCTTGAACAAATAAAGCTATCGAAAAATGAATCACTACCTAATCTTACAACTGGATTTAACTATCAAGGTGTTTCAGGGTCGAATTATTCAGGAATATATGGTGGTCTATCAATTCCTATTTGGAGCAATAGACACAAAGTCAAGGCTGCTAAAGCAAAATATTTGTATCAGCAATTTTTTTCTGATGCTCAATCAATTACTTCTTATATAGATTTTCAGAAACAGTATAATGACTATTTAATTTTGCTTAGTAAATTTCAAGAATATGAAAGAACATTAAATGGAATTAATAGCGATATCTTATTACTTGAAGCCTATGAATTAGGTGAAATCTCTTTTATGACCTATTATATTGAATTACAATTTTATAGACAGGCATATGATTCTATGCTAGAAATGGAAAAACAACTTATTCAGCTAAAAGCTGATATCTTAAAACATCAATTATAACATTTAAAAAAAATAAATTATGAAAATTTCAAACATCCTTATCGCATTCATTATTCTTTTCTCAGTGTCATGCATCACTAAGAATGAACATGGTCATGACCACGGAACAGAAAGCCACGATCATCATAATGAAGAAGATTCTATGGATCATCATCACGAGCAGAATAAACAAGAAGAATTCACCATTGAAGAAGATTCAATTCAAATAGAAAATGATTCTACATACCATACTCATGAAGATGGTAGTAAGCATCACGATCATTAGTTGAGAAATAAGAATATTGATATGCGACATATAATCATATTGATTGCTGTTATCTTGTTTTCCTGTCAATCAAATGAAGAACACGGTCATGCACACAATGAAGCAGGTGGACATATTACTGAAGGGGAAGAAATACCTACAGTTGATACAACCATATGGACTAATAAAACAGAATTATTTGTTGAATATCCTGCTTTAATTGTTGGTAATACAAGCCATTTTGCTGCACATTTTACTGTTTTGGATAGGCATCAACCTGTTAGAGAGGGCGCTGTAACGGTTAGTCTTTTGAAAGATGGAAAGGGAATTCGTCATACTGTTGATGCTCCTTCTTCACCAGGAATATTCAAACCTTCTTTACAGCCCAAGGAAACTGGAATTTATCAATTAATTTTTGATATCAAAACACCTACAATTACTGATAGAATCGTGATTAGTGATGTTTACGTTTTTTCCACTGCCGAAGAAGCTAAAGAAGTACTTGGTGACGAAGAAGAAGGTAATTCCATTTCTTTCCTCAAAGAGCAAGCTTGGAAAATTGAGTTTCAAACAGCACCTGTAATTCAAAATGAAATATTTGATGTGATATATACTTCAGGTGTTTGGAAAGTTTCTCCAACAGATTACAAAACACTGGTATCAACTGCTGATGGTACAGTAACGTTCAAAGGTAAAAAATTAACAGAGGGAAGTAAAGTAAAGAAAGGTCAGGTATTAATGACTGTAAGTAGCACAGGACTCACTTCTAATAATTTGAGTGCTGAAATTGCTAAGGCCAAAGCAAACTTTCAGCAATCAAAATCAGCCTACGAGCGCAATAAAAAACTATATACTTCGAAGATTGTACCTAAATCAGAATTTGAACAAATAGAGAGAAAATATGAAGTAGACAAGTCAATTTATGAGACATTAAGTGCTGGTTATTCCTCAGGTGGAAAACAAGTGGTTGTTCCATTTGATGGCTACCTAAAATCACTTTCTGTTGATAATGGCTCTTTTGTAGAGCAAGGAGCTGCTCTTGTAGTAATTACAAGTCATAAATCAAGTTTGCTTGAAACTCAGGTAAGTCCATCTTATGCTTTTCAATTGCAAAATATTCATGATGTTTGGTATCAGCCTAAATCAGGAAAATGGTCAAGTTTAAATAAGACTGGAGGCAAAATTCTTTCGGTTGGAAAAGAGGTAGGAAGTAAAAAACCATTACTATCTGTTTTTGCTCAAATAAATGATGTCGTAGAAATGCCAGAGGGTAATTACACTGAAGTGCAATTAACTTTTGGCAATCCTGTGCTAACAACTATTGTTCCTAAATCAGCCCTTTTGGAAGATTATGGAAACTATTCTGTTGTTGTGGAACTGTCAGGTGAAAGCTTTGAAAGAAGACCTGTAACTGTTGGAAAAAGAAATGGTGAGCAAGTAGAAATAATAACAGGCTTAACTGTAGGCGAAATGGTAGTTACCAAAGGAGCTTATCAGGTAAAAATGGCATCCATGTCTGGTGCAGTTCCTGCTCATGGTCATGACCATTAAATAATTCTAGATATGCTAAATAAAATATTATCTATATCTCTTCAAAATCGTTTGATGGTGCTTTTAGGAGCTGTACTACTGAGTATTACAGGTCTCTACATGTCAAGAACCATGAACGTGGATGTATTTCCTGATCTGACTGCTCCTACAGTAACTATCCTTACAGAAGCACATGGAATGGAGTCAGAAGAGATAGAGAAGTTGGTAACCTATCAACTTGAAACGGCTATGAATGGGTCTCCCAATGTGCGAAGGATACGTTCATCATCTGCCGCTGGTATTTCCATCGTTTGGATTGAATTTAATTGGGGAACCGATATTTATCGAGCTAGACAAATTGTAAGTGAACGCATTCCAATGGTGCAAGAAAACTTACCTGATGGTGTGGGAACACCTACTATGGCTCCCATTTCTTCAATAATGGGTGAAATTATGCTGCTGGGCGTAACTTCTGATAGCCTATCATCGATGGAGCTTCGAACTTTATCCGACTGGACTATTCGACCAAGAATCAAATCTATTGGTGGTATTTCCAATGTAATAGTTATTGGAGGTGATTACAAGCAATACCAAGTGTTTGCACATCCCGAAAAGTTGAAATACTATGACATAACACTTGGTGAATTATTGGAGAAAGTACGAGAATCTAACACAAATGCCCCAGGTGGAGTTATCAATCAACATGGTAATCAATACATTATCAAAGGGAGTGGACGAGCCTATTCTGTAGAACATTTACAAGAAGCGATGTTGAAACAGGTAAATGGGCAGACCATAAAAGTTAAAGACGTGGCCACTGTTCAGATTGGTGCAGCTGATAAAATTGGAGATGGTTCATTGAATGCTTCTTCTGCTGTAATCTTAACTATTTCAAAACAACCCAATGTAAATACACTTGAGTTAACAAAAAGTTTGGATATCGCAATAATGGATTTGAAGAAAACTCTTCCTAAGCGTGTAGAAATTAGAAATCAAATTTTTAGGCAAGCCGACTTTATTGAAGCCTCTATTGATAATTTGAATCAAACCTTGTTGGAAGGAGCGTTTTTCGTTGCAATTGTTCTATTTATCTTCTTAATGAATTGGAGAACAACTGTAATATCACTAGTAGCTATTCCAATCTCGTTATTGGTTTCAGTAATTGTTCTGCAACTATTAGGGTATACTATTAACACCATGAGCTTAGGCGGTATGGCCATAGCAATTGGTGCTTTAGTAGATGATGCAATTATTGATGTGGAAAATGTATTTAAAAGGTTGAGAGAAAATTTTAGAAAACCAGAAGCAGGGCGACAGTCTGTATTAACCGTTGTAAAAGATGCTTCTATGGAAATCAGAAGCTCAATTATTATTGCAACGCTTATTATTATCGTTTCATTCATTCCGCTATTTTTTCTTAGTGGCATGGAAGGTCGGCTACTCCAACCTTTGGGCATTGCCTTTATCACCTCTGTCTTAACTTCATTAATTGTTGCAGTTACTGTAACTCCAGTATTATGCTCATATCTTTTAAAAAGTGATAAAGTACTTTCTAAACGAGCTGATGGTACTAAAGTAGAAAAATGGTTGCAACAGCGATATGCTGATACTTTAGTACGAGTTTTGCGAATTCCAAAAGGTATTATTGGATTGACTATTGGAGCATTTGTGATTAGTATCATATTGCTCACACAATTAGGAAGAAGCTTTTTACCAGAATTTAATGAAGGATCATTGGTAATTAGTGTAGTGGGTTTACCAGGGATGTCATTAGAACAAAGTAACAAAACAGGAACTTTGGTCGAACAACTATTATTAGAAATGCCCGAAGTGGATGTAGTAACTCGAAGGACTGGTCGGGCTGAACTGGATGAACATGCCCAAGGAATAAATGCTGCTGAAATTGACGTGCCATTTAATCTTACAGGTAAAAGTAAAGAAGCGTTTTTCGAAGAAGTGCGGAACAAACTAAGTGTGATCCCAGGAGCAAATATTACCCTTGGACAACCTATAGCACATCGTATTGATCACATGCTTTCTGGTACTCGTGCTAATATTGCAATTAAAGTGTTTGGTTCTGACTTACAACGATTGTTCGAAATAGGTAAAAACATTGAAACTAATATTAAATCCATTGAAGGGATAGCGGATGTAGCTGTTGATCAACAAGTGGAAGTCCCACAACTTCGGATAACTCCAAAACGACAATTACTGGCAGCACATGGTATGACGGTCTTTGAATTGATGGAACAGGTCGATGTTGCATTTGCAGGAGAAAAGGCAGGAGAGATTTATGAAGGACAAAAATATTTTGATCTTATTGTGAGGTTTAGACCTGAGTTCAGGAACAGTATCGAAAGTATTCAATCTGCATTAATCAGCTTGCCAAATGGTGGTCAAATTCCTTTAGATCAATTAGCTACAATAGTCTCTAGACGCCCACCAAATACGATTAGTAGAGAAGATGTGCAGCGTAAAATTGTTGTGGCTGCTAACCTATCTGCCGACAAGGCAGGCGTCCAAGGGCATGATTTAAGAAGTGTGGTCAATAAAATACAGGAAATAGTAGAAAGTAATGTTCCATTACCCAAAGGTTATCGTGTAGAATATGGCGGGCAATTTGAAAGTGAAGCAAAAGCATCACAACTTCTGCTAATTACGGCTGTACTAGCTGTTTTGGTCATCTTCCTACTGTTGTATTATGAGTTTCAGAATGTAAAACTAGCGTTCATTGTTTTGATTAATCTTCCGCTGGCTCTTATTGGTGGTATTTTGATTGTATACTTCACTTCAGGAATTATAAGTATTGCTGCTACCATAGGCTTTATTAGTTTGTTTGGTATAGCAACCCGAAATGGGATACTCTTAGTATCACGATACGAAGATTTGAAGAAGAAAGGAAAACAAGGAATTGAATTGTTAAAAGAAGGAGCTCTAGACAGGTTGAATCCAATTTTAATGACAGCTTTTACCACTGGTCTTGCACTGATTCCTTTAGCACTCAAAGGAGGACAACCAGGTAATGAAATTCAAAGCCCTATGGCAATTGTTATTTTAGGTGGCCTCTTTACAGCAACACTTCTTAATCTGTTTGTGATACCTTGTGTGTATCAAATGATTTCAATTCGAAAAACTTAAGTCTTCCATCTCAATAATTATTAAGTCAGGCTAAAAAATTTTAGTCTGACTTAATAACCTTAATGTAAAAAATATATGGCTTAAAAAGCTTTAACCCGCATTATGCAATAGATAATCTATTACATAATGCGGGTTAAATTAATTCACTTTTTCTGCCATTAACATTCGTGAAAGCTTACGAATAATATTTAATTTAATATCTCTTAATCTTGATTTTTCTCTTACATCGATATGCTCTCTTGGTCCAAATGCTTCAATAAATTTTCCATCTATAAGTTTTCTCTTAAAATCATGTAAAAAAGTGCTATTCATACAATTTTCAAGTTCTGAAAACAAAGGGAAGAATTCTGGCTCGTCTATAAAATATTCAGTAGCATCTTTTACGTAATGGTTTTTAAGGTTGCTTAATATCATTCCAATTTCAAAAATACTTTCAATCAATTCTCGTGGTGTATTTCTACCTCCACGTCCATACTCAAGATTCAGTACTTCTCGATTCACTATAGCCTTAATTTCCATTGCCATTGGTGAAAGTACTGTACCTAATGCACCCATTCTGTCCATAACAATAATCACTTTTACATGACGTAATGCTTTTTCGATTTCTTTTGAAGGTAGTGGTCTGAAATTTTTTATCGATAACATACCAGCATTTATTCCTTTTTCAGATAGTCTATCTATAGCATCAATTACTGTACCTTCAGTTGAACCTAGGCACACAATCCCTACTTCGCAATTTTCTAAATTATGTGTACGAATACGATGATACGTTCTACCACTTATTTTAGAATACTCATCCATTACTCTGGTTATGATTGGAATCGCTAACTTTTGTGCATTATCAGCATGTTTGGCATGCTCCGAATAATAATTTTGCAAGGAAATAGGATTTAGGGTCATATTTTTAAACAACAATCCATCCTTATAATTAAATTCTCCAATAAATTCATTAACCTTTTTATCAGATAGCGTAGTAAGCATATCCTTGGTATGAGTCACTATAAACCCATCCTGATTGATAAATACTGGTAGTTTAGCTTCCTCAGCAATTTTTTGACCTATAATAGATAAGTCATAAGCCTCCTGACTATTCCTTGCGAATAATTGAATCCATCCATCATCACGGAACTGAAACACATCGGTATGCCCTGCATGAATACTCAAAGGAGCATTTGTTTCTCTATTTCCAACATTTACTACCAATGGAAGTCTTAATGTAGCTGCCAACAATCCACCTTCTTTTCCTAAAAGCATCCCCTGAGATGCTGTAGAAGTTACCGCTCTTACACCACAAGCTGCAGCTGCTATAATCGTCATAAAGGAGGAGTGTTCTGATTCGGTATGTATATATTCCGTATCTACTTTTCCATCAGCCCAAAATTTTGAAAACTCCTGCCCTACTTCTGTACTAGGAGTAATCGGGAACATGGCAAATACACCAGGATTAATCTGTCTCCATGCTTCTGCTACAGCCTCCGATCCTGTCATCAGTTTTTCGGGTGTATGATGTTCATACCCTTCTGTATTTATTTGTTTTCTAAGGGATTTATTATCTTCGTTTTCTTTAAAATCAGTTCGGATTTCATTATATGCAGCCCAGAAACACAATACATTTTTCTCTACTATTTTTTCTCTATTGGCTTTAGACGCAAACTCTTTGTTTAATAACATTTCCCACTTTTCATTCAAATAGTCTTTATCAAAAGTAATTCCTATATCTTTTAAAGCTCGCATTACTCCACCCATAAGGGATATCGTTTCAGGAACACGATGCTCTTCCTTTAATTTGCTTGCATCAAAAACATATACTCTAATAGTATCAGGAATATTATAAATTACTCGACATTGATCCACCGATAAAGTGGAATTAATTACTAATAACCCTCCTTCATTAATAGTGTTTCTCCACTCTGAATCATTCCACCCTTGATCGGAAGGGTTTTTTACTATGCTAATATCAAGTTTATCATAACTCGCCTGAGTCTTCAACTCTTTTCCACCGAGCTGGAAGTTTGTACCTACAGGAGCTCCTCTTCGTTCAGGACCATAATCTGGAGCTGCTTTACCAAATATACCTATCTGCCTCATGAGGCTGACAAACATTTTTGCTGAAGTTACACCCCCATCACCTGCACGAGCAAAAATTCTTCCCGGTATGGGTTGTCGGCCAAGAATTGCTCTGTTTTTTTGTTTTTCAACCTCCTCCATTTCGTGTTTGTAGGCTATATTCTCAACTTGCTTGATTCTTTCTTTTATTATTTCTATTTCGTGTTTTTTATGAACAAGTGCTTTATGTTCTATTGATGACTTGTTGAGTTGATCTTCAAAATAATTAGTATATAAGCATGCTCCCAATTCCCTCAACTTATCATTTAGTTCTGGTTTTTTGAGCTTGTATTGCTCTAATTCATTTTTGTAAAGTACTGAATATACCTCTGGATCAAGTTGTCTTTTAATATTGAGAAAAATGTGGTGCATTGAACTTTTAAACTCTGCTCCACTCATATCAAACAAAGATTTGTTATTGATATAATTATCTAAAATTTCAACATTATCAATTTTTACCCCAAATAAATCAGCCTCATTATTAATGAGTTTTCTTCGTTCTTCGCTATCCTTTTCGTGAATGTACTCTTCTAAAACACTCATTAGCTTTTCCTTTTGTATATTCAATCTATCCGCTTGCCTTAATTTATTCCAATCTATTTTTAGTTCTTCATAAAGGTGTAGTAGAAGTGCTACAGACTGTTCGTTTTTAAGGTTTCCCTTTTTATCAAAATGCAATGCAAAACGACCTTCGGAGCGCAACCAATTAGCCAGACTATTTGTGAATTTATCCTGATAAGTCTTTTTACCTTCTTCCAACTCCTTGATCAAAACATCTCTTCTCTTCTCACCTATAATTAACTCTTTTTCTATTTTTTGTTTTATAGCCTCATATTTCCTAATGAAAGGAGGTTCATGTGTGATCTTCTTCTCTCCATTTTCAATTTCGAACAATGGCCAATACCCACTATCAACAGCTAGTTTAGACTGCGCAACTGTTAAACTTGTTCCAGTAACATGTCCTGTAGTACAATTTGAATATGCTATTATAAGTGATGGCCCGTCATGTTTTGCTGCTTTTTGTAGTTTTCTTTTAAAATCCATTTCGGAAGATATACTTACCGTAGCCACATAAACACCTTCATGAGCTTTAGCAAACTCAGCCAAATTTTTCCTGAACTGCATCTTACCTCTAATCACTTCTCCTATTGGAGTGGTACTAGTGGCAGCTCCCATAGGAGTAGCACTAGAACGTTGCACTCCAGTATTCATATAGGCACCATTGTCATAACATAGATAAATAGAATCTGTAGCTAGTCCTCTTTCTAAGTATCCAGACAGAGATTGCAACCCAATATCGTAGGTTGCACCATCACCAGCCCATCCGAAAAATTTGAATTTCTTTTTGATTTTACCCGTTTTCTTCAAAAATCGGTATGCAGCATTCATTCCTTCGAGGTTAGCACCAAGTCCGCCAAACACAGTATGTAAATATTTTTTCCAAGAAGTGTCAGGATATATAGTTGTCACTACTTCAGCACAACCTGTGGCTCCAGAATTTACTATTTCAATTTTCTCCTCTTCAGTATCAAAAACTTCCCTTACACTCTTCATAGCCATATCAAAAGTACTTTCAACAGGACAACCAGTACACGCTCTATGACCTGAACATATATCACTTTCCTGACACAATATTTTCCCTAATGGTCTGTCTTCATCATGATGCGGATTTGTATAACCTACCATGTTTGATTCTACCTCTTTTAGAATCTTATCAATATTTTTATCTCTCGAAAAATTCTTCATAAATGGAGCTAAAAAAACACCCACTTTTTCACTTACTTTCAAATAACTTTCTTTCTCCAAATTCCGATGATATGCAGTTACTACTGCATCATAATCTTCATTACTAATGGCTTCATCAAGCGTAGTTTCAGTAGTATATCCAGCTAACTCAAACTTCGATCTCATAGAATTATATGCTTGAATATTGGATGATGGAATGCAAGAAATGTAAACTCCTTCCAATTGTAATTTAGTAGCTAATTCTAAATCATGATCTGAAAAACCATAGACCAAAATGTGAATGTATGGTCTGATAATTTTTTTCCACCCATTTTTATTATCGTGCACAAACGTAATCACCGAAGGGTATTCTTCTTTACCAGAAACTTTAAATTGTATGATTTTTTGACCTGAGAGTGACTTGTCTCCAACAATATCTTTAAATAAAACTTCGTAGCCTTTTGATTTAAATTGTACGCTTGAAAGAGATTTTAATTTCGTTAATTCATTTTCTACACTATCGCCTTTAACCTCTACTTTACCACCATACTTCCCTGAAAAAACATTATCTCTAGCAGCTTTTACTGTTGTTTTATTAACCAATACAACAGCATCCTTGTTACAAACATCAACACAAATACCGCAAGATTTGCATTTTGTAGGATCTATTAATTCAGCAAGATTTGTGATTGGGTTTTTGTCAATAGAATCATCTGGACATTGCAAAATACAGCTTAGACACATATTACAATCATCATTAACAATTGGCACCTCTTGTCCCCATAATCCAGTATTGGTCTTACTGCTTGTAAAAGCTTCTTTAATTGCAGCTCCAGAAGAAATTTCCTCCCATGATTTTAAACGATCTACTTTTTTATTTTTAGATTCTACAACAATATATGAAGCAACTATTCGATCAATATCACTTTCTTCATGGGTTTCTTGATCTGAGTATGAATACAAGGTATGCATAAGAAATGTGCCATTTTCATGCTCAATGGTAATACCGAAAGCTTGATCAATTTCATCATTAAATACTACTGCGAATCTAGATTTATTTGTAATTCCTTTTAATTTATTACGCTCATCCAAATACTTTTTAATGATATTTTCTCCTTCTAGTCCTAAATAGTACTTGCTAAACCCACTTACCTGATCAAAATCTGTAGTTACCACTTCTTGACCATTAATCGATACTATTCCCAAATTAGTATTATCATGCGTAGGTGCTGTAATAAACAAATTTGAGGTTAATGTTTTGGAAATATTCATAGTTTCAAAATTTTAAAATGGAATGCAACTTACACTCAACTACATTGATGTATTTAAGCATTTTAAGATACATTCTTAAGAAAAGATATACTATGATGTATATCAGGTTTTAGGATTAGTTAAATCATGAAAATTGAATGAAATAACTTTCTTCATGTTTATCTTTCTAATTAGCTGAAGTATGACATTAATCAGTATTTACCTTGATAAAGGTCAAAAATTATTTATAAAAGTAATGGTAAATTAAGTGTACACTTAATAGAAAATATTATGGACATACTAAACACTCCAAAAATTCTTCAGAGAGCTATTCATACACTCGATGATGCAATTACAGAAACCAGTAGACCAAAAGAGGATGTTGTAACCTACTCAGTATGTAGTAAACTAAGAAACTCTACTTACGATTTTTTATCATGCTATCTCATGGTAAACCATGTTCATTTCAAAGAGAATATGACGATTTCTGAAATGAAGAACTTATGTGGAAAAATTGACAGTTCATTTAATGAATTACATTTTTCATATATCCCTTGTTTCAATGAAGGGCACGATCATAATGATAGCTACTGTCAGGAAGTTAATGTGGTAAACAAATGTTTAATCGATGTTGAAAAAACAAAGAATCTTGTTATTAACAACTCCAAGATAAAAAACATCATGAATGAATTGCATCTTCAATCTTAATTTAAACCATCATAAATATTGTTTCTACATAATGGTTTAATTAAACTCACAGTCTAACTACCTATAGTTATGCTTACATGTATTTAGCAGTCTAATCCCTGCTCACTTCAAATTCGTTATTAAAAAGGTTAAGTATATTAGAAACTAACAACTACTGAATTAATCTCATTCCAGGGAAATCGGGTTTAAAAATGTTGCGTAAAAATACTTCGCAAACGGCTGTTTAGTGGGTGATTATAGGTATATTTGAAGTGTCAACATAAATGAATTAGCGTGAAAAAAAATGCCTAATTCATTCCAAAAAACACCCAAAAATTTCCAAGTTTTCCATTCCTTTTTCAACACCTTGACAGATCCACGAAGAACAGACAGAGGTAAATTTTTTTATCCATTGGAGGAAATATTGTTTTTGACCATTGCAGCGGTTATCAGCGGAGCTGATAACTGGACATCAATCAGTAAGTTTGGACAAACAAAGCTTTCCTGGCTACGTAAATATTATCCATATCAGCAGGGAACACCCTCTCACGATATATTAGGTGATTTATTTGCCCGGTTGGATGATAAAGTGTTTTCCCAATGTTTTACAGATTGGGTCAGTTCAATTGCCACCCATACCGAGGGAGATATTGTAGCAATCGATGGTAAAACCATTTGTAATTCTACAGACCGTAGCACAAACAAATCTGCATTGCATGTAGTGTCAGCTTATGCATCAGAAAATCGCTTGTGCCTTGGCCAAAAAATAGTTAACCAAAAGAGCAATGAGATTACCGCTATCCCTGAATTGCTTGAGTTACTTGAACTTAAAGGTTGTATTATAACCATAGATGCCATGGGGTGCCAAAAGAAAATCGCACAGGAAATAATTAAAAAAGATGCTGATTACCTTCTGATGGTAAAGGATAATCAGAAAGAGCTTAAAAAGCAGGTGGAAAAGATGTTTGCCAGAGGCTGCGTAGCGCAAACTGACACACAGTTTGATGTTGGTCATGGCAGAGCAGAAACACGAACTTGTGATGTAATAGATGATCTTAGGTTTATGGATGAAAGAGAGCAGTGGAAGGGTTTAAAGAGTATTATCAGAGTTCAATCTGAACGTTATGATAAACAAACCCAAAGGACTTCACACCAAGCAAGGTATTATATCAGTTCCATGGATGCTGATGCAAAGAAAGCTAATAGTGCCGTTAGAAAGCATTGGTCTATTGAAAACAACCTTCATTGGGTATTGGATGTGATTTTTAAAGAGGATGCCTCCCTGAAAAAGAAAGGTAATTCTGCGGTGAACTATAATATTATTTTGAAACTTGCTTTGGCAATGATTGATAGTGAAAAGTCTCGAAAAATCTCCAAACCTATAAAAAGGCTTAATGCCGCATGGGATGATGATTATCGAGCTAAAATCTTGAATTGTTAAACCCGATTTCCCTGAATCTCAGTATTGTGATTATTTTAAATGCCCAATATTATTAGCTTGTTCAATTTTAAAAATTTCATTTTCATAATTAAGCAAGTACAGGCAAAGATTGTGATGTTCAAACTCATCCATTCTGGATAATGGATAATTTAGAATTAGGCATAAAAATATACGCATTGCTCGACCGTGCATACATATCAATATCGTTTCTTCTTCTTCACGAGATAAAATCTCCTGTAAAGCAATCTTTTGTCTATCTCTAACATCCTCAGGGC
>Ga0224506_10001996_pt1 | contig 14242 bp, 16 predicted proteins | sample SF_Jan12_sed_USG_2_FD_169108 | JGI IMG/M metagenome (GOLD analysis project Ga0224506, IMG submission 169108) | Sediment microbial communities from San Francisco Bay, California, United States - SF_Jan12_sed_USGS_8_1 | ecosystem: Environmental > Aquatic > Marine > Sediment | place: USA... | reverse complement strand
CCATGCGGGAGACTGAGCAGGGAGAATCGTTCATGCATCGGGATCCCACGGAGATGCTGCCTCTCGGATCCTTTTATCTGAATGACAGTTTATTTATAAGGTAGTAAAATCAAAATCTTCGAGAAATTTTGTGGTAAAATCTCCTTTTTTGAACTGTTCGTTTTGCATCAGTTTAATGTGGAATGGAATGGTTGTTTTCACCCCTTCAATTACAAACTCTTCCAGTGCACGTCGCATACGGGTTATGACCTCTTCCCTGGACTGTGCACTGACAATCAGCTTGGCAATCATAGAATCATAGTACGGGGGAATCACATAGCCGGCATATACATGTGTATCTACCCTTACGCCATGGCCACCTGGCAGGTGCAGATGCGATATCTTCCCTGGACTGGGGCGGAAGTTATGCGAAGGATCTTCAGCATTAATACGGCACTCCATGGCATAGAGATTGGGAAAATAATTTTTACCTGAAATTTCAAATCCTGCGGCCACTTTTATTTGTTCTTTAATCAGGTCATAATCCGTCACCTCTTCAGTGATGGGATGCTCTACCTGGATACGTGTGTTCATCTCCATAAAGTAGAAATTTCTGTGTTTATCCACTAGAAACTCCACGGTACCAGCACCTTCATAACCAATGGAGGTGGCGCCTTTAATGGCAGCTTCCCCCATTTTTTCCCGCAGTTCATCGGTCATAAAAGGCGAAGGTGTTTCCTCTACCAGTTTTTGGTGTCGCCTTTGAATGCTACAGTCACGCTCCGAAAGGTGGCAGGCCTTGCCAAATTTATCTCCGATAATCTGTATCTCAATGTGTCGGGGCTCTTCGATAAATTTTTCCAGATACAAATCTGTATTGCCAAAGGCTGCACCAGATTCAGTACGTGCATCGTCCCATGCCTTTTTAAATCCACTTTCATCATTGACGATACGCATCCCTTTTCCACCGCCGCCGGCAGTAGCCTTCAGGATGACGGGGTAGCCCATTTCTTTGGCAAGCACTTTCCCTTCTTCAATGCTGTCGACCAGGCCATCAGAGCCAGGCACCGTTGGTACACCCGCTGCTTTCATGGTAGCTTTGGCCGAGGCCTTATCACCCATTTTGTTGATCATCTCAGCAGAAGCCCCTATAAACTTGATTTCATATTCTTCACATGCCTGTGCAAATTCTGCATTTTCTGACAGAAAGCCATAACCCGGATGTATGGCATCAGCATTGGTGATCTCGGCTGCGGATATGATATTGGGTATATTGAGATATGACAGTTTTCCGGCGGGTTCGCCTATACAAACAGCCTCATCGGCAAAACGTACATGCAGGCTGTTCTCATCGGCCTTGGAATATACGGCTACCGTCCTGATCCCCATTTCTTTACAAGTACGGATGATCCTGAGGGCTATTTCGCCCCTGTTGGCAATTAAAATTTTCTTAAACACTAATTTCTCTTTTATAACTCAACAAACTACTCTAAACCTACGAAGGATCTACCAGAAATAATGGCTGGTCGTATTCTACAGGTGAAGCATTATCAACAAGCATCTTTACGATGGTACCGGAAACATCCGATTCTATTTCATTAAATAACTTCATGGCTTCGACGATACATACTGTCTGTCCTTTTTCGATGCGGTCACCGATATTCACAAAAGGATCAGCATCTGGATTTGAAGAGAGGTAAAAAGTACCAATCATCGGTGACTTAATTTCCACAAGATTAGATGTAGCAGGTTGCTCAGCGGTGGCTCCTTCTGCCGATGGTGAGGGCGCTACTGCTATTGGCTGTGATGGGGCAGCTACCTGGCCTATCACCTGTCCCATATCAGGGTCGCGTTTTACACTGAGTTTCAGTTCTTCAGTTTCTATATTCACCTCATTGAGGCCACTTTTTGAAATAAAATCAATCAGATCTCTTATCTCCTTCGTTTTCATACTATTGGTATTAATGAGTTGCCGCTTAATTTAAACTATTCCTTTACCCGTTCAGTATAAGACTTGTCCCGGGTATCAATTCTAATTTTATCACCTTCATTTACAAAGAGTGGTACATTGATGACTGCACCTGTTTCCAGGGTAGCCGGCTTGGTGGCATTCGTGGCCGTGTCTCCTTTCATACCGGGTTCACTATATGTAATTTCCAGCACAACAAACTGTGGAAGTTCACAACCCAGGGCTGTTTCTGTTTCAGCATGATAGATTACTTCCACTTCCTGCCCCTCTTTCATAAATTCAGGCGCATTGATTTTTTCCTTGTTGAGGGGAATTTGCTCAAAAGTATTACTGTCCATAAAGTGATAACCCAGATCGTCTTTGAATAAAAACTGGTGAGGACGGCGCTCAACACGGGCGGTCACAACTTTAACACCTGAAGTAAACGTGTTTTCAATGACCTTACCAGTGGTAATGCTCTTGAGTTTTGTTCGCACGAAAGCGGGTCCTTTTCCTGGTTTTACATGTTGAAATTCAACGATGGAAAACAAGTCGTGGTTAAACTCTATGCAAAGGCCATTTTTAAAATCGGCAGTTGAAGCCATATGTTATATGTTTAGGGTGTCCAATATACAAACGAAAATGGTTTAGTCAATGAAAGCTTACTTTGTATAGCCCCATTTAAGAAAAATAGCCCCCCAGGTAAAGCCTCCGCCAAAAGCAGCAAGCACCAGGTTATCCCCTTTTTTCAGTTGTTGTTCATAGTCCCAGAGTAACAACGGGATGGTTCCTGCAGTGGTATTTCCGTATTTTTCAATGTTCATCATCACTTTGCTATCGTCCAGCCCCATTCGGCGTGCCGTTGCATCGATGATTCTTTTATTGGCCTGATGTGGCACTAACCATTGTACATCATCAGCGCTGAGATTATTTTTTTCCATAATTTCGGCACTGATATCGGCCATATTGGTCACAGCAAATTTAAAAACAGTAGAACCGTCCTGATAAACAAAATGCTGCCGGGCCTGAACTGTTTCCAGACTGGCCGGATAGCAGCTGCCGCCTCCTTTCATATTGAGGTACTCTCCACCACGTCCATCACTGCGATGAATACTATCCACTACGCCAAGACCTTCTTCATTGGGTTCAAGCAGTACCGCACCTCCTCCATCGCCAAAAATTATGCAGGTAGCCCTGTCGGTATAATCTATGATAGAGGACATTTTGTCAGCACCCACCACAATGATTTTCTTATAGCGACCCGATTCAATCATACTGGCACCGGTCGTCAATGCATAGAGAAAACCCGAACATGCAGCGGCCACATCATAACTAAATGCATTAAAAGCACCCACACCACTGGCTATCAGGTTTGCTGTTGATGGAAAAAACATGTCTGGTGTTACCGTTGCACAAATGATCAGGTCAATCTCTTCGGGATTGGTATTGGTTTTTTCCAACAATCCTTTCACTGCATTGATCCCGATAACAGAGGTTCCCTGTCCTTCACCTTTCAAAATGCGACGTTCTTTTATCCCTGTACGTGAGACAATCCACTCATCATTGGTATCCACCATGGTTTCCAACTCTTGATTGGTCAGTCGATATTCGGGTACAAAGCCATGCACACCGGTAATGCTAGCGGTAATTTTGCCCATACTACAACTTAATTAAAATTTTCTGTTTAAATAAATACAGGGAAGCCAAAGTTAATAAAGCAAAAAAAGCCCTTTCCTTTTTTTAAAAAGAATAGAGCCGGGATCCCTGTCAGGATATTGCGTTTGTCAAATGACAAAGTGCGGTACAATTAAGCCAACACTTCATCTTCCATCACAACCCTTCCTTTATAATACAGTTTACCTTCATGCCAGAAAGCACGATGAGACATGTGAAACTCACCTGTAGTAGGGCATACTACCAGATTTTTTGCAGTAGCTTTATAATGTGTTCTACGTTTGTCTCTACGGGTTTTGGAAATTTTTCTTTTCGGATGCGCCATTTTATTTCTTAAATTTTATTTTAATTTTTTTAATGCCTCCCATCGGGGGTCAATATTTTTGTCATCATTATTAGTATCAGAAGAATAAACCAATTTTTCCTCTTCTGCATCTTCATCCTCAAAACGAGGATGCAACTTTTTCATAGGTAATTCAAGTACAAGGTATTCAAACAGGTATTTACCCATATCTATTTTTAGCAGGTGTTCCGGAATGATCATCATATTATCATCCAGTTCTTCCTCCTGCTCACCATATTTAAAAATCATACTCCGTATTGCTTCGATCGGATGGTTAAAACGCTCCAGACTCCTGTCACAGGTCAGTTCTACCTGACCTTTCAGCTCAAACCTGGCCCGGATCATCCGTTCGGATTTTTCCAAAACCAAATTACAATTAACCTCACCGACTGTTACGGGTGAATTTTCAAATTGCTCAAAGAACCTGTTGCCAGCCTCAAACTGGTAATCATACACCTTATTACTAAGATTATATATTTCGATTATAAAGCTTGATTCACCCGGCTTAGCCATACCCTAATTTTCAGGGTCGCAAAGTTAAGAAGATAATTTTAATAAATACAATGGGTATCAGGTATTATCGTCAATACCTATTAAAGCCTTTCTTCTGTTTCTCCAAATATCGTAGGCCAGAAAGATGGCTTGCCGCATCGAAGTTTCGCTTGCTTCATTCTTTCCTGCGATGGAATAAGCAGTGCCATGATCCGGCGAAGTGCGTATGATGGGCAATCCGGCGGTATAGTTTACCCCTGTATCAAAAGCCAGGGTTTTAAATGGGACAAGCCCCTGATCATGGTACATGGCGAGTACGCCATCATATCCCTTTTGCATATTACCCCCAAAAAAACCGTCAGCAGGGAATGGTCCAAATACCAGTGTTCCCTCTTCGCGAAGTATTTCAATGGCTGGAGAAATTATTTCGGCCTCTTCATTTCCCATCAGTCCATTGTCACCATTGTGTGGATTAAGTCCCAGAACGGCAATTTTAGGTTTTTGCAATCCAAAATCAAGGGTAAGCGACTTAACCATGATGCGGAGTTTATTAACAATTTTCTTACTTGTTATTTTATTGGCCACATCTTTTAGCGCGATATGACTGGTTACTACGCCTATTCGAAGGTCATCACTGACCAGCAACATCAGGCTGTCCGGGCTGTTAAAAGCATCGGTCAGGTATTCGGTATGACCTGGAAAATTGAAATCATCGCTTTGTATATTGTGCTTATTTATCGGGCCTGTGACCAGGGCATCAATATGGCCTTCTTTGAGGTCAATCACTGCTTTTTGGAGGGCAAGCCTGGAAGCGATGGCACCCTGCTCTGTTACTTCCCCGGCTTTTATCTCCAACACCTCATTCCAGCAATTGACCACGTTTACCTTTTGGACAATGGTCTCACCTTTTTGTTTCACCTGCATGTAATTAAACTCATCCTGGTGGTAATTCTTGCGATAATACGATAAGGTTTTTGTTGAACCATATATTACCGGGGTCATGTTGTTCATGATCCGGTTGTCTGACAGGGCCTTAATAATCACTTCCGGACCAATGCCATTGATGTCACCGAGTGTAATCCCTATTCTGGGCACGTGTTTTTGATTTTTACTCATGCTGTGGCAATAAGAAATATAATAATTACTTTTCTTCGCGCAATTTAAATTAATTTAGCGTGATTTGACGAAAATTATGGTAAAACCAAAAAAATACCTGGGTCAGCATTTCCTTACCGACCAGGGTATTGCAAAACAGATCGTTGATTCCCTTACCGGCCATGGCCATTATGAGACACTGGTTGAAATAGGGCCGGGAACAGGTGTGCTCACCCGGCAACTTTGGGAAAAAAGATGGAAATTGCTCCTGGTGGAGGTAGATCGGGAATCGGTCGAATACCTCACAAAGCATTTTGACGTGCAGGAAGGCCAATTACTGAATATGGATTTTCTGAAAATAAATCTAAAAGACCACATACAGGGGCCTTTTGGAGTGATTGGTAATTTTCCATATAATATTTCCAGTCAACTGTTTTTTAAAATGCTGGAAGATAAAAACAACGTAAAGGAGGTCGTCTGTATGTTACAAAAAGAGGTGGCCGAGCGGCTAGCCTCTCCACCGGGAAGTAAAAAATATGGGATACTCAGCGTTCTTCTTCAGGCCTTTTACGATATAGAATATTTGTTTTCAGTAAATCCAGAATCCTTTTTTCCACCCCCAAAAGTTGATTCGGGTGTAATCCGCCTCACAAGAAATCAAACCGCGGCTTTGCCTTGTGATGAAAAGGCCTTTGTCAGAATAGTGAAGCAATCCTTTCAAAACAGGCGAAAAACATTGAGAAATGCATTAAAACCTCTAAATTTGCCAGCCGAAGTTTCAGCAGATAAATTACTTTCGCTAAGAGCTGAACAGTTGAGTGTTGACGATTTTATTAAATTAACCGTATTGGCCGGTCATGGAGGAAATCACACAATTTGAATTATCTAAAGAGTTTCTCGACCGTTTTCGTCAGGCTGTTGCAGATAAAGACCAGGCATTTATCGCTTCCTCGCTTGAGAGCGTAAATACGGTTGACATCAGTGCTCTGCTTGAAGAGTTTAATGCAGATGAATCAAAGTTTGTGTTGAGTTTGCTGGGCAATGAAATTACCGCTGATGTTGTAAGTAACCTCGATGAAGACACAAGAACCCGTTTTTTAAAGCTGTTTGAGCCATCGGAAGTCGCCGAGGTAGTCAAAGACCTCGATTCTGATGACGCTGCTGACATTCTGGGTGAATTATCCATACAGAAACGTGAAGAGGTCATTAACCTGATCGATGATCAGGAAACCGAGTCAAACATCCTTGAACTTCTACACTATGAAGAGGATGTGGCCGGCGGACTTATGGCTAAGGAGCTGATCAAAGCCAACTTCAACTGGACCATTATTCAAACCATTGATGAGATTAGGCGCCAGGCTGAAAAGGTGGAAAAAATTTATTCAGTATATGTTGTTGACGACAATGGTAAACTTTTGGGACGGGTATCACTGAAGAAAATACTGCTGACAAACGATAAAACAAAAATAGGGGATATCTATGATGCCGATATTGTTTCGGTTGACACCTTTACCGAAGAAGAGGAAGTGGCTTCTATCATGAGAAAATATGATCTGGATGCCGTCCCCGTCGTAAACACACAGGGAAAGCTTGTTGGGCGAATTACCGTTGACGACATTCTGGACGTCATCACTGAAATGGCTGAAGAAGAGCGCCAACTGATGTCAGGTATTGCGGAAGATGTAGAGGAAGACGATAGTATATGGATACTTACCCGGGCCCGCTTGCCCTGGCTGATCATCGGAGTGGCAGGGGGGTTGCTCAGTGCCGAATTTATGGGTTTGTTCGAAGAAGACATTATGAATGGAGCCTGGATTGCTCTTTTTCTGCCCCTAATACAGGCAACCGGAGGGAATGTAGGTATTCAGTCCTCATCCATTGTCGTACAAAGTCTGGCCAATCCCTCTGCTTTTGAAGAAGGTTTATGGAAAAGGTTGCTTAAAGTGTTTTTGGTGGCCCTGCTCAATGCCCTGGTACTCAGCATTCTGGTCTTTGGTGCATCCAATTTAATGGGTTTTAGTTTAGAGCAATGTTTTGTCATCTCTCTGGCCCTTTTCAGCGTGGTGGTACTGGCTTCATTTGTAGGCACTATAACCCCACTTATCCTGAACAAAGTGGGCTTTAATCCAGCATTGGCTTCAGGCCCTTTTATCACGACGCTGAATGATATTTTAGGCCTGGCCATTTATTTTTATATTATACATCTTTTGATAAATAATTTTTAGGTGATGAAGTGTCTGATTGTTGATAAAATGGAGCCTTCATTACTGGAAGGGCTCGCTGGATGCGGAATCACTCCTGTATATCTGCCTGATCTTGACCGGCAGGGGATCATTGACAAAATCAAGGACGTTGAAGGACTCATCATCAGAAGTAAAACAAGGGTTGATAAAGAAGTTATTGACGTGGCTAGATCGTTAAGATTTGTAGCCCGGGCAGGGGCAGGTACTGATAATATCGATGATCGTGAGTTAGCGGCCCGTAATATTGCTTTGCTTAATGCGGCTGAAGCCAACCGCGATGCTCTGGGAGAGCATACCATCGGCCTCATCCTTGCTTTGCTCAATAATATAGTCAGGGCCAATAATCAGATAAAGGAAGGTCAGTGGTTGAGGGAAGCTAACCGGGGCCATGAACTTAGCGAGCTGACTGTAGGTATTATTGGTTATGGAAATATGGGATCGGCCGTTGCCGAACGTCTTCAGATATTCGGTTGCCCTATTATTACTTACGACAAATACAAAGAAAATATCACGAATGCATTTGTGAAACAAGTGAGCCTGGAGCAGCTGAAGGACGAGGCAGATATTCTTTCATTGCACGTGCCTCTTACCCCTGAAACAAAAGATTACATCAATGAATCTTTTCTATCTTCGTTCAGAAAAAATATTTATGTAATCAACACGGCAAGGGGTGAAATTTTGGATACAAAAGCACTTGTGAAAGCTTTGCGTGAAGGAAAAGTGATTGGCGCTGCCCTGGACGTGCTTGATAATGAAAACTTCAATAACCTGACAACAGGCCAACAAGCGGCCCTTCAGGCCCTTCAGGCTTCGGAGAACGTAATTCTTACCCCGCATGTGGGGGGATGGAGTTTCAGGTCATATAGAAGGATAAATGAAGTCCTGATTCAAAAAATTGATAAGATGATTAATACAAAAGCATAGGTTTTATTACATCCAAAATATAAGTTGTTAAACCGGTTTTTGGTTTTTTACTTATTTTATCTGCAAATTGACAAGCTATTAGGTAGAAGGAATGATCAAAAAGAGTTTAGGCAAAATAAGAGTTTACTTCGAGAATGTTATCGAACAGCCGATACTTACCTCATTCTATGTATTAATAGGAATGGCTATCATTGTCCTTTCATTAAGCATGAAGTACTACCTTACCGATTTTGATTCTTTTTGGTCACAGGTAATGGCAGAAGCCCACGGTATGCTTTTTGATATTGCCATCATCGGTATGCTCATTTTCTGGTTGAATAAAAGTGGGGAAATGCGTCAGCGTATCCGCATGTACAAAGATGAGATCGATGATTTCCGCCTGTGGGAATCGGAAGAAGCGGCCTTTCGTACGGTGGGTAACATCAAAAGACTCAACAGACATGAAATACATGAGATCAATCTGGTGAATTCCTATCTGGCAAGAACCAACCTCAATTATGTAAACCTGGAAGGATCCAACCTGAACAGCGCCAATATTTCCAATGCTTTTCTCATTGAGACCAACCTGGGTAATACCCGGCTAAACCAAACCAACCTGGAAAATTCCAACCTCAATCAGGCCAATCTCCAGGGCGCCTATGCCAGTGGAGCCAATTTCAAGGATTCTTACCTGATTAAAGCCAATCTCGAAAATGCCTTCCTGATTAAAACCAACTTTAAAAACGCTTTTTTGATGGAATCAAATATGCAGAATTGTTACCTCACGGGTGCTGATTTTGAAAACACTTCCCTTTATAAGGCCGATTTGCGCGGAGTAAAAGGGATTACCATTGAACAACTAAAAAAGGCCAAAACGCTTTATCTGGCACAGTTTGATCCGGAAATAATGATCCAAATAAAAAAGGAAGCGCCCGAACTTGTAGGCAAGTAAGTTTGACCTGAACTGATATTTCATTAATTTTGTAATTATTATCAACGGTTTCCCCTATTACGAGGCCGTTATTTTATTTTATACCAAAGAAAAAAACGAGGACTATGGCAGTTTCATATTATTCCAAAGAGGGTTATGAAAAACTTAAGAACGAGCTCAATCATTTGAAAACAAAAGGAAGAACAGATATTGCCCGGCAAATTGCAGAAGCCAGAGACAAAGGCGATCTGAGTGAAAATGCAGAATATGATGCGGCCAAAGACGCCCAGGGTCATCTGGAAGCAAAAATTGCTCAATTGGAAGGTGTTTTTAGTGATGCCCGCATTCTGGATGAGTCTTCCATTGATATTTCCAAAGTTTCCATCCTCTCCAGCGTGAAAATAAAAAATGCCAATAATGGCAAGGAATTCACCTACAAGCTTGTTTCAGAAGAAGAAGCAGACCTGAAAGCAAAAAAGATAAGCAGCACTTCGCCTATCGGAAAAGGATTGCTTGGAAAAAAAGTGGGCGAAAAAGCAAAAATCATTACGCCTGGTGGTGAAATAGAGTTTGAAATTCTCGATATTAGCATAGACATTTAATGTTTTTTCTGCTATGGCATCCATATTTACAAAAATCATCAACAGGGAAATTCCCGGACATATTGTCGCTGAGAACGAGGACTTCCTGGCTTTCCTCGACATTAATCCATTGGTAAAAGGACATTGCCTGGTCGTCACTAAAAGACCGGTTGATTATATCTTCCATCTTGAAGATGATGAATTGGCTAAGCTGCATGTATTTTCCAAAAAAGTAGCCCTTGCCATTGAAAGGGTGGTTCCCTGTCTGCGTATCGGTGTAGCAGTAATCGGGTTGGAAGTACCGCATGTACATGTACATCTGGTACCCCTCAACGACATGGACGACATCAACTTCAGCCGGCCCAAACTCACTCCTTCTCAGGAAGAATTAGCTGATACAGCCGCTAAAATCAGTCAACAGGTATTATTGTAAATTTTTTAAAAAGGCGATATCCACATTGAGCGGATATTTCATAAGGTATTGCAGGCCATCTTTTACAGACATCCCTTCAAACAAAACCCGGTGAAGTGTCTGGGTGATCAGCGCTTTTACCTTATACTGCCTGGCCAGTTTATGTACAATTTTAACGGTATTTACCCCTTCTGCCACTTCATCCATTGAGGAGATGATATCCTCCAGAGGCTCACCTTTTGCCAACCTGAAACCTACCGTGAAATTTCGGCTCAGACTACTGTTGCAGGTGGTCACCAGATCACCTACCCCTGCCAGTCCTAAAAACGATTCTGTCTTTCCCCCCAGGGCCCTGCCCAGATATATGGTCTCGATCATACCCCGGCTTATAAGCAGGCCTTTTGCATTTTCACCTAATCCCAGCCCGCTTAATGCCCCAGCCGCTATAGCAATGATATTCTTGAGGACGCCCGCCAGCTCAATGCCTATTAAATCTGAATTTCCATATACCTGAAAACGGTCATTTCTCAAATACTTCTGTCCCAGTTCAATGACTTCGTTAAAATGGCTGGCAATAACTGTAGCGGCCGGTTGGTGATCTGTCAATTCCCTGGCCAGATTCGGCCCGGCCAAACATCCTACACGGATAACTACACTCTCATCGCGTATCACCTCACTCATGGTGCGGACGTTGTCGCGGGTCAGAATTTTGGAACTATCTGTACTATTTCCATCTGCAGTAGAGATATCAAGCCCCTTTGTACCATGTATAAGTATGTGGTATGGACGTAGGTACGGGGCTAATTGCTTCATCACTTCCCTGAAAGCTGAAGATGGAATAACCGGAAAAAGTATTTCACACTGGGATGCAATATAACTGAGGTCGCTTGTACCCGTGATATTTGGATGGATTGCAGCGTCTTTATGCCACCGTGTATTATTTATTTTTTCTACCAAATCAACATTTCTGGCATATAAAATAACCTCTTCCTTTTGAGCGAGTATATTGGCTACCGCAGTACCAAAACTTCCGGCACCTATAACACCTATTTTTTTCTTTTGAGAAGCTTTAGAGCTCATACCCATCCATGCGGTTATGGTAATAATACAACGTTGTAAGACTTTTGGTTAGGATCAAGTCTTTTTGAAGGAATAAAGGCTTGTTCACATGATACTGTCCCAGATTGTCGAGACCTAAACGTATTATTTCATCGGGTTCAGCAAACATATGCTCAGCCATGTCCAATTTGCCCTGATTTTTCAACGTGATAACTTTTTGCCGGGTCTTTTCAAATTCCTCAACAAATACATGATAGGGTATATTCAGGTCATCTTCAGGCAGGCGTAAAAAATTATACAAATCGAGCTGAGGAAACTTCGACCGCCAATACCTGAAGGCCACAAAGGCCACAAGGTGACTGGCAAAAACCCGGTTGATCCGCTTATATTCGCTGATAATCCGGTCACAAAGCATGCGGGTATATTCTTCTTCCCGTTGTTGGTCTTCAGTGATTTCCCCCTGTGTGGTAAAGTAATCAGCTATCTGTAAAATGTTATTGTTTTTATCAAGGCTTTCTCCTTTCTCATTCACATAATTTCCAACGATATCCAGTGGTCGACCAAGTGAAACGGATATATTGGAGTTTTTTGTAAAAAAGGACAATAGAAATTTCACGATCCGGTATGAAGTGGAGTATTCATCCTGCTCTTTATAAAACCGTTCCTGACCTGTTTTCCGGAGGTAGTCATTGATCAGTGTAGGTGCCTCCAGCACAAAATGATAGTTGATAACCACCGGTACTATAAAAATTTTTCTATCCTGAGGGCCCTTGTCCAGCAACAAAGAACGTTGGGCTTCAATAGTGGTGCCCAGCAGGCCTCTTTTTAGCGTTTTTTCTACATGACCTGAACGGCTTCGCGTTCCCCCGGGAAAAAATAAACTATGGGCCCCTTTTATGAGTGCCCGGTGCGAATACATTTTTAAGGTTTCCAGATATAACAGGTTTTTCTTTCGGCGGTCTACCTTATATGCGCCTACACTATTCATAAAGTAAGCAAATATTTTAATATTAAATAAGTTCAACCCCGCCCCGTAGATAAATGGGGGCAATCCAAGCACATGAATGATCCAACCGATTAAAACACTATCCAGATTGCTAAAATGAGTAGGTACCATGACCAGGGTTCCTTTTTTTCCGAGCTTTCTAATGTGTTCCATCTCACCGAACAATTGTATCTTGTCCGTCAGGTAATAGTCAGATTTGAAAATAGCAAATATACCCCCCACACGAGAGGCATTGAGCAACCTGCGGAGACCGAATTTTACCATACTACGGACAAACCTGTATTTATTGGGCTTGAAATTTCCTGCTACTTCATTGGCATAGCGCGTGATAATGAGCCTTAATAAGTCTTCTACACTGACTGCATTTTCTTTGTTGGTGGAAATGTCAAGGAGTTTTGCTTTAATGTCATTCCAGAATGCGAGATCGTCTGGTGGATCTACACGCCATGGATTGCCACGAATTCTCATCTTCTCACGGTAGTGTATTACTTCCAACTCTTCCAGGAGTTCTTTTTTACTGGGTCGAAGTTGCTTAATGCGTTTAATACTCTCTTCTACAACCTCCTCAATAAACTCCTTCCGGTGTTTGCTCAGTTGCACCACCGGCCAATACTTCGACCGTTTTATAATCGGTTTATAATGACCTTTCCCTACCTTTTTCTTCGTTTTTTCAGCCTGTTGACCCATATACTATTATTCACCTGTGCCCAAATATAATGGAAAAAAATGGGAGTAATATTGACTATTGTATGTTTAGGAAAAAGTTGCCCCATTAATGCGCAATGGGCTTAAGCAAATCGATCGGGATGTCTGAAAAAATATAAGGGCGGATAGTACCCGATTGCGTCGAAAGGAAGCTGATCCTCAGGCCATTTCCCAACGGGTCTGTGATTTGCAATAATTCTTTAACACCTAATTCCGGCGGAATGTTGTTCCGGGTTAAAAGCAATGCACCATCTTTGGGCACCCGGTAAACCCCTTCTTTCCTTGCCATTTCCCATGCTTTACGGTCGGGCAACAGAAAAAAATAATTTTCCAGATTGCCGGCCAGGGCCACTTCATTTACAAAAGAGGTATACTTTTTCAGAAAGGGATTGACGTGCATCAGGAAAAAATCAAATTCCTTGACCGGCGTGGTTACGGTAAGGGTGTCCATGCCGGCAAGTCCGAAGTACACGGCCAGCAAACCAAAAAAAGCGAGGGTGATCATCAGCCAAATATTACCCACACCATTAAAACCGGCCACCATAAGCAATGGGGCCGCAATGCCACCTACAAGCGCAGGAAACAAAAGCACCTTGTGCTTCACATCCAGTGCCCTGACGTTTTCCATCTCATAAAAATGCTCCCGGTTCCTGTGGGTAATGTACAGCCTCGAAGAGGTGATATAACAGATGTTGCGCTCATCGCCGGGCGTTTGTGTATAGCTCCAGGCCAGTGATTGTTTTTTTCCCATTGGCAAAAGTAGGACATGATATTTTCCGGCACAAGAGAATCCCGTTTTGTCAGGCCCCCGCCGTTTGTGTCAGTTGTTTAATCAATAAGTGGTTTAATTCCCCGAACCTCTGAGTCAGAA
>Ga0224506_10001995_pt1 | contig 14243 bp, 12 predicted proteins | sample SF_Jan12_sed_USG_2_FD_169108 | JGI IMG/M metagenome (GOLD analysis project Ga0224506, IMG submission 169108) | Sediment microbial communities from San Francisco Bay, California, United States - SF_Jan12_sed_USGS_8_1 | ecosystem: Environmental > Aquatic > Marine > Sediment | place: USA... | reverse complement strand
TAATTTCAAAATTGGCTTTATGAGGTTTAGCATAACCAGACGGGTTGAAGTAGACACTATCCATACCTACATTATTTGCCCCAGCAATATCTGTTTTTAAATTATCGCCTATCATAATGGATTCTTTATTTTTACTATTTGTAGCATTAAAGGCGTACTCAAAAAATTCTTTTGAAGGTTTTTTGTGTCCTATAGTTTCGGAAGTAATCACTTTATTAAAGTATTTTTTTATTCCTGCTTTAGTCATTTTTATTTCTTGTACGTCACTAAACCCATTTGTCAAAATATGGGTGTCGTATTTTTGAAATACGTACTCCAATACTTCAATGGTATCAGGCATTAAATGTGTTCTTCTTGGGCATTCAAATAAATAGAATTCAGAAATATACTGAGCTAAAGATATGTCATAAACATCAGATCGTTCTAAAATTTTTATAAACCGTTCTTTCCTAATTACTTCTTTATCAATTTTTCCTTTGTTGTACTTATCCCAAAGATCGTTATTAACTTTATTGAAATTTTTTAAAAATATTTCCAGTCCTGAAGAATCACTTGAAATATGTTTAATATAAATTTCCGACAATACTTCTACAGAGTTAGTATCATAGTCCCACAATGTATGGTCAAGATCAAAAAATAGCACTTTATATTTCACCATGTTTTTTGCTCCAATTTATTTGCCGACAATTCTCTATTAGAAAACAGCGTGTTATAGGTTTCTATATCCATTTTTAACATTTGATCTTTATCAAAAAAAGCAAAAATTTGTTTAATAATATCTCTCAATTCATCCTTTATGAAGTAAAACATCCATTGATCCTGTTTTCTGACATTGAGAATTCCTGAATTTTTTAAATATGTAATATGACGAGACGTTTTAGTTTGGGTAAAATCAAGAATGTGTTCCAAATCGGAAATACACATTTCATTCTTTTTATAGATTAAGTGAAGTATTCTTATTCTTGACTCATCGGAAAGGGATTTAAAAACCTGGGCACCTACTGGAAGGCTAAAATTCTTTAAACGCATAACATCATTTTCATCGAATTAAAATTAAACAACAAATATTAAGTAAACTAATGTTGTTAATATTAAACGCTTATTGATAAATTTGAAATTCTTTTGAATAGAAATGTATTGAATACCGCTAATATAAAGTACTTGCTTCTGCTGACTATTGTGCTTATCTCTAGTTCAGCAATCAATAAAGTTTTTGCACAAGGTCAAAAACGTATTGTACAACTATCAGGGATTATTGTAGGTGATAACGATTCCAATGGTGCTCCTGGCGTGCATATATATGTACCAAAAGCTGGCAGAGGGACCACAACTAATTATCAAGGGTATTTCTCAATGCCAGTTCTGGCAAATGACAGTATTGTAATTAGTGCCGTAGGCTATCAAAAGCAAAGCTACATAGTACCTGACGATCCTAAATTAGGAGATAACATTACTTTATTAATAGAGTTAGTTACTGACGTCACTTATTTGGATGAAGTACAAATTGTACCATTTCCTACAGAAGAATTATTTAAGGAAGCAATTTTAGCTCTCAACTTACCTATTGACACTGACCAGTATAACAGTGACCAACTTAGTGGGGAACTATTAGCATACATGGCCAGTGTAACGCCCATGGATGGCAATCAAAATCACTGGAATTTTATTAATCAACAAATATATTATCAGCAAAATAAGTATTTAGTTCCCACCAATCCATTCCTCAATCCTTTCAACTGGGCTAATTTTATCCAAGCCATAAAACGAGGAGATTTTAAAAGGAAATAGGTGTGATTTTGCATTGACACTAATACATTCGCCTACCAAAAGAATTCTTTTCAAAAAGAATCAAATTACAACTATTTATTACACACAAACCTTTATGCTGTTTATGAATGCCAATTTGAAATTGAACTACATTATATTACGGCTATTATTATCATCAAAAATCATGTAAATAGCATATATTATTTATTCTGATAATAACGTTTAACATAAAATGACTTCGTTTTTTTTGAATAGACTATATAAGTATTAGTTTTTTCTAAACAAGAAAATAGAATTGAGTTACTACAAATCCATATTCAATAAAATTATATTCATGCTAATGATTAATGCATTAGTAATGAGTACTGCATATAGTCAGGAAACTATTTTACCCAAAGCTATTAAGCTTATTCAAAAGAATAAAAATGATGTTGCCCAAAAGTATTTGGAAAAACTGGTTGAAAAAGATAGTGTAAATCCAGAATACTATTATTCTTTTTCTATCATATACCTTACTGATTCTCTATCTGTTTATAATGTAGATACTTCTTATCAACACATAAATACTGCTATAACACAATTAAATAGTATCGATGATTCTAAAATTTTAGACAAACTTAATAAGGATGGTATTGATAGTATAGCTTTGATTAATCATAAAACAAAAATCGAAAGTGCTGCATTTGCAGAATCACAAAATAAAAATACCGAAGATGGTTATAATTATTTTTTAAGCTTTTATACCCATAATAATTGGTCAGACTCTGCTGTTGTTCTTAGAAACATTGTAGCATACCAATCAGCATTAAAAGAGAATACTTATAGTAGCTACAGAAAGTTTATGAAAACATATCCCAATGCCAATGAAGTAAAACAGGCACTGGTTAGGTTCGAACGTTTATATTTCGATGAGACTACTAAAGATAATAAACTTTCCAGTTACATAGACCTTCTAAAAAAATATCCAAAAACATCATATAGAGAAATTGCCGAAGAACAGATTCTTAAACTATCTACTCTCACTAGTTCAAACAATAGTTTTATGAAGTTCATAGCTTCGTATCCAAAAAGTAAGTGGGTAAAAACTGCTACTAACTACATTTTCCATCTTAATAGGAGCAAACTTCCTTCCCATCTATTAACCGATTCTCTCAATAACGTTAACGAAGTTGACAACAAACTTATTTTTCCTTTTTACAAGTTCGGATTATATGGTTTTATTTCAGATCAAGGGTCTGAATTTATAGCACCAAAATACAGTCAAATTTCTGATGAATATACTTGTAACGTAGCTAATGATGATTTTTTACTTATAAGCAAAGAAGATACTAAAGCAATTGAAAATAAATTAGGACACAAAATTTGGATCGGCAACTATGATCAGGTATCTGATCTAGGAAGTGGAATACTTTCCATTAAAAATGGACGTAATACTACTATAATTCATAAATCTGGACTAGAAATTTTAAGTGGATTATTTGACAATATCAAATTGGTGAATGGTCATTTTTTGGCAGTAGAACAAAATAAAAAATGGGGGCTATACTCATTATTAGGTTATCCTATTTTGAAAACTGAATTTCAAGAAATTGAAGGAATAAGTGAGTATATTATTCTTACAAAAAATGATAGTTACGCTATAACCAATGCTGATCATTTAACACAAGTATCAGAAGGAGGGTTTCTACGATTCAATTATATCTATACCGATTACGAATTGCTAAAATCAAATAATTTGTATGTGGAAAATAATGGCATAGCAAATATTATCAATCCAAATTTAGAATATATGTTGCCCTTAACCATACAAGAGCTAGAATTTATTCCAAGTGGAATTATGGTGAAGCAAAATAATATAAACATGTTTTATTCATATGATTTTCAACTTATCACTGAAAATCAGTTTTACAAATATGCATATAATAAGACAGACGTTTTTATTAAGAATAGTATGCAATGGCAAAAACTAAATGAGGAATTACTGTATGATTCAGTAATTATTTTCTCCAATAATATAAGTATGGGTGTAAGGCTTGACTCCAACACTTTTTTTCTTCAGAAAAACAGATTACATAAATCTGTAGAAGAAAAGTTTCGAATTATTCGTGATAATGGATATCACCATGATAAGGAAGAATATTTAGTGTTCACTTATGATGATTTTATTAATGTTTATAATCTTCGAGGCAAAGAGATTTTTAAAGGTGAAGTAGAAAAAATTAGTGCCTTAGGTCCAAATCTTATAGTTATACAACAATCAGGGAAAAAAGGCGTGATTGATTCAGAAGGTAATACTATAGTACCAATGACTATGGATGCTATTGCCAATTATAATAATGGCTCCTTTGCCATGCTCTCTGATTCCAAATTTGGAATTTATAGTAAAGACAGTGTAAGCATAGCACCAGAATACAGCAGGGCACTGAAGGAGTATAGCCGTGATTTCTTTATAGCTTATAAAGATGATTATTATGGTTTAATCAATAAAATGAACGAAAGCGTTACCAATTTTGAGTTTGAAGAAATTCGATATTGGAATGACACTTCTGCCCTTGTGAAACAAAATTTTCAATGGAAAATTTATGACTGGAATAGAAAGAAAGTAATCATCCAAAACATTAAAGGTTTTGAAGATTTATCTAATAAGAACGATGAAATTATTTCAAAAATGCTAATTGAAGATAATTATGGCATTTATAGTAATAAAAGAGGTACAATAATACCAGTTTCTTATAGTGACATCTTAGATATCGGCACAAATGATCAGTCCATTTATTTAGCTGAACGTAATATTGAAGGTGCCGATTTTTATGTGACTATCTACTATAATAGTATGGGCGAAATTATCCATAAACATGCATATGAGGCTAAAGATTATCAAAAAATATTATGTGATATGGAGTAACTACGTTTAATCAATAGCAAACGCATTAAAATTTGATTAAAAGACCAAGGCGTTGCCTCACCTTTAGTATGTGGAATAAATTATCATTGCGCCTATCATATCCACATTGTTAAACATCAAATTTTCAAGTGGTTGCACTGATCCATCCCATTGAATAAATTTTTGAAAGACAAGCCTTTTGTGATTCTTCTTTTTTAGGAGGTTGAAAATCCTTATACTTAGCATCGAATTACAAAATAACAATGTCAAAAATCGAACAATTTAGTAATCGTTGGGGTATTATTTTAGCCTCATTAGGAATGGCAATTGGTGCAGGTAATATTTGGCGTTTCCCTAGGTTAGCTGGTCAATATGGAGGCACATTTATTGTTCTATGGATTCTTTTTTTATTAATCTGGTCGATTCCTTTACTCCTTGCAGAATTTGCTATAGGTAAAAAATTTAAAAAAGGAGTAATAGGTTCGTATGCGAGTCTTGCAGGTAAAAAATATACTTGGCTAGGCTTTTTTATCACTATTTGCACCCTTGGAATTGCATTTTATTACTCTATAGTGACCTCCTGGTCATTACAATATTTAGGCATTTCAATTATTAATGCCCTTGACCCACTTTTTTTAGAACCATCCTTAACTGAAAAATTAATACAAAATCCTTCTTACCTCACTACACAATGGGATAACGTAGCAAATGGTAACTGGCTAACCGTTGCCCTATACATTTCTGTAGTAATAGTTGGCACATATTTACTAGTGAAAGGGGTAAAAAAAGGGTTAGAACGAGCTAATAAAGTGTTAATTCCCTCATTATTTATTCTATTAATACTTATTGCTTTCACAGCTTTAAATATGAAAAATGGCGTGAAAGGGCTAGAATACATGTTTTCTATTGATTTTAGTTTATTTAGTAATCCTAAAGTTTGGATTGAAGCACTATCACAATCAGCTTGGAGTACTGGTGCTGGTTGGGGGTTAATGATGACTATCTCTGCATACACGCGATCGAATGAAGACGTTACTCTTAACACATTTGTAGGTGCCTTTGGAAATAACACAGCTTCATTATTAGCTGGAATGGCCATATTGCCTGCAGTTTTTGCATTATCAGCAAGTGAGCATGAAGCTATTAGTTATCTCCAATCAGGAAATCAGGAATTAACTTTTACAATAATTCCTAAACTATTCGCAAGTATTCCTGGAGGATCAATTCTTTCTATCGTGTTTTTTTTGGCATTATTTTTAGCTGCTTTTAGCTCTTTATTACCTATGATAGAGCTATTCACTAAAAATTTAATAGACCTCGGTATAACACGTAAAAAATCTGTAAGTAGAGTAATACTTTTTTTTATACTGTTCGGACTCCCTTCTGCATTGAGCCTTAGTTATTTTTCAAATCAAGACTGGGTTTGGGGAGTTGGGCTAATTGTGACAGGCATGTTCATTATGTTTGGCGTAGTAATATATGGAGCAACTAAGTTTAAAACTGAATTGGTTGACGGAGATTCTGATTTCAAAATACCTACTAAATATTTTACCATCTGTATTACGGCAAATATTGGCGTTGCTTTATTTCTTATTTATTGGTGGTTATCTCAAGGATATAGTACAAATCCCTGGTTTAATGAATACGGGTTTTGGAATGTATTTGACACTTACAGCAATGCATCAGTAGTAACACAATGGGGAATAGTATTACTCATAGGTTACTTACTAAATAATTATTTATATCGAAAATTTGTTATCGACCAACCAAAATGAGTATTACTGCAATTATAACCATGATTATTTGCTTAGGCAGCATTATTGGAGGCTTTATCTATTTTTTAGCTATGGCTATAAAAAAGGAAAAAAGCCTTTCTAACAAAGAAGATTAATTTAATATCACAAACCAATAGTAATATGTATTTCTATAAAATAATGTTTTAGATGCAATAACTAAACAACCTCACCTCCACAACTTGATCCAGCTCCAGCGGTACAACCATAACAATGTTGATTAAGCTCTATATTTCTTTTATTAAGTTCGTCTAGGTTAAATTCTGAGATATGTTTTGTTTTACTATTCACTTTCAATTCTAACATTTGATTGAAATCACAGTCGTACAAATACCCATCCCAGCCAACAGAAATAGTATCACGGCACATTACTCCCATTGCAGCTGAAGGGTTAAAAGCATCGACTAGCTTTTCCATATAACCTTCATAATTATCACTTGCCACTAAATACTCCAAAAATCTGCTTACAGGTATGTTTGTAATCGCAAAAAGACTATTGAACTCAACATCAAAGCCCTCTTTTAGTTTTTTTGTAAACTCAGCCTCTAGCTCATTCTGTGAACCTGGTAAAAAAGCACCTGTAGGATTATATACGAGATTTAAAATTAACTCACTTCCCTCTTTTCCATAGCCAACTTCATTCAGCATTTTTAATGCTTTTACAGACTTTTCAAAAACTCCTTCTCCTCGTTGTGCGTCTGTTCTACGAGCAGCAAAATACGGTAATGATGAGATGACCTCAACTTTATGTTTCTTGAAAAATTGAGGTAAGTCGTTATATTTTGGATTAGCCAAAATAATGGTAAGGTTACAACGCACCATTATCTTCTTTCCCATTTTCGAGAGTTCTTCAACAAACCAACGAAAGTCAGGATTCATTTCTGGTGCTCCTCCAGTAAGATCAACTGTAGTTATGTCTGTACCTTTTAAAGCTTCCAGGCACTGTTTCATAGTTACCCGAGACATTATTTCTTTTCTATCTGGGCCAGCATCTACATGGCAATGTTTACAAGTTTGGTTGCACATTTTACCCATGTTCACCTGAAGAATTTGAATACCAGTAGGTAAAAGAGGGTAAAGATTGATCGCTTTGAGTTTATCAGAAAACGTAGGTAGCGATATGTTTTCTAACTCGTTAGTAGAAAGCACCTTTAACTGAGTTGATGCATTCGCTAATTCATGCGCCCGGAATTGTAAAGATTTTGTTGCCAAAGCCATATTTCTACATTGTTAAATCCTTCGTTTTATTCATCATTTGAACACCGTGCACCAATGAAGCTCCTCCACGTATTGCCGCAGCTACATGCACTGCCTCCATCATCTGTTCTTCATCTGCCCCTTTTTCAAGTGATCCTGATGTATAGGCATCAATACAATAAGGACATTGGATGGCGTGAGATACAGCTAGTGCTATCAACGATTTTTCACGTGCTGTTAATGCTCCTTCTTTAAAAACATCTCCATAGTAGTCAAAGAACTTTTTAGCTAATTCAGGCTGAAATTCTTTTATATCACCAAATTTGGATAGGTCAGCAGGGTCGTAGTATGTTTTACTCATAAATTTAGACTTAAATTTTAAATGGATAAAGATAGGTTGTTTCATACAACCAACTTGTCATTACTAATACATAACAAAAATATTCAATTACAGTTCGATAATATCATACATACAGAGAAATCGAGTTTAAAAATAATGGTTATTTGGAGGCTCTAAACTTAATGCTTAAGTCTGAAAATCGTTAAAGCCTTCATCATCTAGTGTTTTATTTTCTTGATGGTTAAGATTTCTACATTCTTGATTCCGATAAAACGGAATCAAGTTTGCAAAATGACAACCTAGAAGTAAACCCGATTTATTTTGAGTTACATAAAGTTATAATGATTACAGACAAGCCTTCGAAAAGAACCATAATATAGCTAAAAACAAAAAAAGGCTGTTCCCTTTGGAAACAGCCTTCAAATATTGTCAGTAATAAACTACCCTAAACTAATAGATTTCATAGTAGTCATAGCAGACCTAAGCTCTTCGCCTATGTACTCAATAGGGTGGTTACGAATTGTACTATTAACAGCAATTATTTGCTGGTTATCAACCCCATTATCAATGCCTTTATTAAAGTTAGTGCCAATAAGATTTGTTTCAACACCTTTCATAAAGTCTTCCAAAAGAGGCTTACAAGCATGATCAAAAAGGTAACATCCATACTCTGCAGTATCAGAGATTACACGATTCATTTCAAACAATTTCTTTCTTGCAATGGTATTAGCAATTAATGGTGTTTCGTGAAGTGACTCATAGTAAGCTGACTCTTCTTTTATACCTGCTTCTGTCATTGTTTCAAAAGCTAGCTCTACACCAGCTCTCACAAAAGCAACTAACAACAAACCATTATCAAAATACTCTTGCTCTGGAATTTCAACATCAGCAGCAGGTGTTTTTTCAAAAGCAGTCTCACCAGTAGCAGCACGCCATGTCAATAAGTTTTTATCATCATTTGCCCAATCAGCCATCATAGTGGATGAAAATTCACCACTCATAATGTCATCCTGATGCTTCTGAAACAATGGACGCATAATGTCTTTCAATTCTTCAGAAATTTCAAATGCTTTAATCTTAGCAGGGTTAGACAGGCGATCCATCATACCAGTGATACCACCATGCTTCAAGGCTTCAGTAATAGTTTCAAAACCGTACTGAATAAGCTTAGATGCATACCCAGCATCAATACCTTTTTCAATCATCTTATCGAAGCTAAGAATAGAACCAGTTTGAAGCAATCCGCAAAGAATTGTTTGCTCTCCCATTAAATCAGACTTTACTTCAGCAACAAATGATGATTGTAATACTCCAGCTCTATGTCCGCCAGTAGCAACACAATAAGCTTTTGCATATGGCCAACCTTTACCTTCAGGATCATTTTCTGGGTGAACCGCTATTAAAGTAGGTACACCGAATCCTCTTTTATATTCTTCACGTACTTCTGTACCTGGGCACTTTGGAGCCACCATAATCACAGTGATATCCTTACGTATCTGCATCCCTTCTTCCACAATATTAAAACCGTGAGAATAAGAAAGTGTAGCACCTTGTTTCATCAATGGCATAACAGCATTTATTACACTAGTATGCTGTTTGTCTGGTGTTAAGTTAACAACCAAATCTGCAGTAGGAATAAGCTCCTCATAAGTGCCTACAACAAAATTGTTTTCAGTAGCCTGTTTCCAAGATTGCCTCTTCTCTTCAATAGCGGCAGTTCTAAGCGCATAAGAAATATCCAAACCAGAATCTCTCATGTTAAGACCTTGGTTCAAGCCTTGAGCTCCACATCCAACAATAACTATCTTTTTACCTTTAAGCGCCTCAACACCATCGGTAAATTCACTACCATCCATAAACTCACAAACACCAAGTTGATCCAATTGCTCTCTTAGTGAGAGGGAATTAAAATAATTAGCCATATCTATATCTTTATATTAAACACCTTTTCAAACACAAATATCCGAATCGATTAAACAATAAAATAGTTCAAAAAAAGAAAATTTAGGTACTTTTCAATGATTTTTTTCGGAACTGCGATGGGGTAAGTCCTGTAGACTTCTTGAAAAACTTGGTAAAGTAGGATTGATCATTGTAATTAAGCTGTTGTGCTATTTCAGAAGCAGTTAAATCCGTATATATCAATAACCTTTTGATTTCTAATATATTTCGTTGCTTTATTATGTCCATAGACGTTTGTCCTGATACAGACTTCACCACTTGTGTAAGGTGATTAGGTGTTACATTAAGCCAGTCGGCATATTGATTGATACTAGGATTTTCTTGGTACTTTTCCTCGATAAGCTGCCTAAATCGTTTTACCAAAACATGCCCTTTGCTTTTTTCTTCTGTTTGAAATGCTTTAGGGTATAGCCCGTGGCAGTAGTTCAAAATTAAATCGAGTAAGGAATTAATAATCTCATGCCGATCATTAGAACCTTCCATTTGCTTACACCCTTTTATAAAGAGAGAAGTGAGAAAACGTAAGTCTTCCTCATCTTTTAATATTAATGGGTCATTACCATGTTTTATATTGAAGAAAAAAGGGAACTCCAATAATATATTTTGATTGTTTTTATTGAGAAGATAAAAATCGGCAGTGAATAAAAATATATAACCAGCAATATCTTGCGACAGTTCCAGTTTATGAGCCTGTCCTGGGCTTAAAAAGAAAATACAAGGCGGTGTTATCTTATATTGATTGTTATCAATAATATGGTTACCAGAACCTGCTGTAAGAAAAAGCACCTCGTAAAAATCGTGCCTATGTGGATATTGTACTTTAAAATGTCTGTTAGCATCAAATACCTCCACTTCATAGGGTTTTTCTTTATTCAATAATCTTTTAAATCGATCGATGCTATAAATAGGAATTCCTTTTTTCAATGACATTATTGTAAACTTAACAGGTAATCATTTCATATTTAATGCATTCTTCATTAGCCTTTTTCAAGTGATCCTGAAAGTATAAGCACCTATACAAGAGCATTGAATGGCGTGAGATGCTACAAATTCTTCAATAAATTTAGACTTAAATTTTTAAATAGATAAAGATAAGTTGTTTCTACAATCATCATGTCATTACTAATGCATAACAAAAATATGCAAATACAGTTCGATTATATCATTCATCTACCTATTTTGAGCTAAAATAATAACTAGATAAGGTTAATATGAATACTAATAAACCTTCTATAGATAAAAAGACTAAAGAACATCCACATAATGTTTTGATAACTTTTTGGTCTTTCATAAGCGATATATTGAACCTCAAGAAAGGTGCAGACATACCTGGCACAATTGAAGGGATCAAAAAAGACATTGATTTTAAAGGCCCAAATGTTTATATTCTTATCTGTTCAATAATTATTGCGTCTATTGGGCTTAATGTAAATTCTTCTGCTGCAATAATTGGCGCAATGCTTATATCACCATTAATGGGGCCAATATTAGGTTTAGGGTTATCAATAGGCACTTACGATTGGCATACTTTAAAAAGGTCATTAAAAGGTTTAGCAATAGCTGTTTTTGTAAGCCTTCTCACTTCTTTTATATATTTCAAAATCTCTCCTTTACAGGAAATTCAACAGGAATTACTATCCCGAACTCGCCCTACAATACTTGATGTATTTATAGCTCTTTTTGGAGGTCTCGCAGGAATTGTTGCTGGTTCCAGAAAGGAAAAAAGTAATGTAATACCTGGTGTAGCTATTGCCACAGCACTAATGCCACCACTTTGTACGGCAGGTTTCGGGCTTGCCACTCAAAATTACACCTACTTTTTAGGAGCATTGTACTTGTTTTTTATCAACTCTGTTTTTATTTGTTTGGCTACTATTCTAATCGTTCGTTACATGCATTTTCCATTAGCCTCATGGGTGGATGATAGAAAAAAACGAAGAACTAGAATACAGATAGCGGTATTTGTATTCATAGTTGCCATACCAAGTGGCTTTATATTTTGGGATGTAATAAAGGAATCTGTATTTAAAAATAAGGCTGAAAAATTTATTACGGAACAGGTTAAATTCGAAGGAGCTGAAATCATAAATAAAAACACCATTTATCATCGTGATTCCATCTCAACTATTGAAATATTTTTAATTGGTGAACATGTTACACCTGATGCACAAAATAGGGTTGCAGCATTACTACCCAGCTTTGGATTAAAAAAAACGAACATTCAATTTTATCAAAATGAAGGTGCTAGTAAGGAAATTGAAAGTATGGCTGGTAAATTAAGTCAAGAGCTAAGGGTTGGTATTATAGAGGATTTATATCGTAAAAATGAAGAATTACTACGTAATAAGGATGAACGAATTCAGTTTTTGGAAGATAAATTATTTTTAATTCAAAAAGACTCTCTTCCTCTTCATTCCATTGAGAAAGAACTGAAAATTCAATACGAACATCTTGAAAAGTTCGCTTATGCTCAATCTTTAGAGTTTTCCAAAGATGGAAAACTAGACACAATACCAACATTTCTAGTGCACTGGAACAGCTATTTTTTGAGTAAGTACAGAACTACTGAAAAAAAGAACACAGAAATGAAATTAGAAAAGTGGTTAGAGGCACGTTTGGGTTTAGATACCGTTCGTATATTACATTATTGACAATTAAAAATATTGAATTCACTTCTTCAGTCATAAATACTAAATTAAACTACCTATGAAAAAAGGATTAATCGTATTAGGGATATTTGCATCTCTTCATGTATTTGGGTGGGGTGTGATTGGACATAGAACCGTAGGGTATATAGCAGAACAACACTTGAACAAAAAAGCTAAAAAAGAGGTAAAACGAATTTTGGGAAACGAAACCTTAGCTATATCCAGTAATTGGATGGACGAAATTAAATCGGATGATAATTATGACCACACACACAAATGGCACTATGTAACTATACCAGATGGTAAAAGTTACGAAACATCTGATAAAGAACCAGATGGAGATATCATCCAAACTATAGAGCGACTTATCAATGAATTAAAATCAGATACCCTGAATTTGAATACCGAAAAGGAAAATTTAAAAATGCTTGTACACTTAGTAGGAGATTTACATCAACCTTTACATGTGGGAAATGGAACAGATAAAGGAGGTAATGACATAAAACTAAAATGGTTTTGGAGTAGCTCTAACTTACACAGAGTTTGGGACAGTGGTATGATTGACAGTAAACAATACAGTTATACAGAATTGGGAAATACTATTGACCATGCAACAGATCAAGAAATAAAGAACTGGCAAAGCACCAATATCAGAGATTGGGCACATGAATCGATGGAATTGCGTGATCAGTGCTATGAAAACATTCCTGAAAATAAAAGTATCAATTACGAGTACTCCTACAAAAACTGGAATTTAGTACAAAAAAGATTGCTTCAAGCAGGCATTAGACTCGCAGGGGTTATAAATAAAATTTATGGATGATACTACAGGGCTAACGCATTTAACTTTCCAGTAAGTCATTCCGCATGTTTTATTGGCTATTGCCAATAAAACATGCGGAGGAATCCTAACCAACATGACATGTATTTACAATATGGTCAAGGTTTCTACTCCCGACAGGTCGGGATCGAAATGACACAAGAATTTTAAATGCGTTCGCTCTGGATGATGCTATTGCTATTTGACATTTGAATAAACTATACTTTTTAACTTAAGATAATTTTATCGAACAACGAAGACCTATTGATAAAAACACTATTCGGTATAAATATGAGGTATAACATGACATATATCATAGGAATTTGCCTTAGTATCAATTAACTTAATCTGCTAGAATACGAATAGATTAAAGGTCATGAATAAGACGATTGAAAAACTGTTTTTCGTCATTTTAGCATTGGCTTTTACGCCTTTTGCATTTACATTAATGCCATTAATTGTATTGTTAGGTATTAGTGCAGGATTATACATGTTGATAGTGGCGTGGAAACAACAACATCATTTTGAGTAAAAAAATGATGACTAGATTTGACAAAAAGTATTGTTGAAGATACAATGCTCCTACTGATTTTAGCGAATGAAACGACCAGTCAGGAGAAATGTGCTATAGAAAACAATAATTCTCGACCTCATTACCAAGTAGAACCTTTTTATACCAACTAAGTTGATGCTATTTTATCTGTTATTTTTTGTTTCCTCTCTCTGGCGATAAGCCATAAACCCAAAGCATAAAACATATTAACAACGTAAAAGCTGTAGGTAAGTACAGTATGCAGCCCCATAGTTAATGTGCTATCTGTCGCAATTAACC
>Ga0224506_10001993_pt1 | contig 14254 bp, 12 predicted proteins | sample SF_Jan12_sed_USG_2_FD_169108 | JGI IMG/M metagenome (GOLD analysis project Ga0224506, IMG submission 169108) | Sediment microbial communities from San Francisco Bay, California, United States - SF_Jan12_sed_USGS_8_1 | ecosystem: Environmental > Aquatic > Marine > Sediment | place: USA... | reverse complement strand
ACCGCATCAGCCCTGATCGAGCGTGCGGCTTCTAGTATTGATTGGGGGGTGTCTATATCGGGGTCAAACCTGACCAAAAATATTCTTCGTGATTTGGAATTAAAGCTGATTATGGCGGACGAGGCCCCGGAATAAATTGCGCGAGAAATAGTTTCCGCTTCGCCGTCATCAACCGGGTCTTTTGTCATAATCATAATATCGGACATAGTATCAGACATCGGGCGCGTACTCCCCTTTGCTATCTTCAATTTCAATAACCCATAAATCAGGGTCAATATTTAGCTCACGCTTAATATAATCATCTGAATTGCGCTCTGCTTCAATATGCTGTTGTGCATTTTCTGCCCCACCACCGGCAACAGACATCCAAACCCTTTCCCCATCGCCATCAAGAACGCGGGCCAGAACCTCGCAACCCTGACCCATTTTATTTATTTTTATTAAAACCCCGCCAGCATCATTATCGCCACGTTTTATTATTGCGGCGGGAATCGTTTTTTGATCACAAATACGAAGTTGCGCCGAAATCCATATTCCGGTTTTAAGCCTTGGGCCCGACAACTAATAATCATCCCCGCTGTCGCGCCGTCCAATTGTTAGGTCGCGATTTATATGAACACACATCAACAAACCAAACCCAAACAAAATTGTAAGCATGGCGGTTCCGCCATATGAAACCAACGGCAAAGGCACACCAACCACCGGAACCAGGCCCATAACCATCGCAATGTTGATAAATATATAAAGGAAAAATGTTATTGTAACCCCCATTCCCAGCAGGCGGCCAAAATGGTTACGACTGGAAAGGGAAATGGAAAAACCGTAAAACAAAATAATAATATAAAGAGCCAAAAGGGCTAAGCCGCCAACAAGGCCAAATTCTTCGGCCAGCATGGTAAAAATAAAATCGGTTTGTTTTTCAGGCAAAAAGTTAAGGTGGCCTTGGGTCCCCATCAAGTACCCCTTGCCAAACACCCCGCCGGAACCAAGTGCGATCTTGGACTGGATGATATGATAACCAGAACCAAGGGTATCACTTTCGGGGTTAATGAAGGTCATAATTCGTGCGCGCTGATAATCGCGCAAAACATAAAACCATGCGACTGGCGCACTGGCGAGACCTATTACACCGACTAGGGCAAATTTCCACATTTTAACCCCAGCGGCAAAAAATATTCCGATGCTTGCCATTACAACCATTAGCGTGGTGCCAAGATCTGGCTGGCGCAAAATCAAAAAAGCCGGCACCGCGACAATCAACAGTGGCGGTACAAGCAATGATGGCCGTTCGATCTCTTCTATGCTTATGCCGTGAAAATATCTTGCTAAAGCTAGCACCACTGCGACCTTCATCAATTCAGACGGTTGTATGTTAAATACCCCAAGGCTTATCCAGCGCTGCGCCCCCATGCCGACAAACCCGGCTATTTCCACTGCTACCAATAAGGCCAAGACGATAAAGTAGACAACGTAAGCATAGCGAAGCCACAGCCTTATATCGGTAACCGCGATAATCGCCATTCCGCCAATGCCCAATGCAAACCGCACAATCTGGCGTGACGCCCATGGATCAAGGTTTCCACCCGCAGCGGAATAAAGCATTGCAAAACCAACAGACGCCGTCACGCAAAGCAAGATAATGAAAAGCCAATGCATATGAGCCAGCTTTTCCCTGAGCGTCATTTGCGATTGGACGAAGGAATTATTATGTAACATCTTCTTCCTTCCTTTTTGTTTTTGCCTCTCGCTCTGACGGGGCCGGGGTGCTTAACGCAAGCTTTTGCGCTTCTAATAAAATGTCGCGTGCCAACGGTGCGGCGGCACCCGAACCGCTTCCGCCATGTTCAACCACAACGGAAACTGCAAATCTGGGGTTTGCGACCGGGCCGAAACCAACAAACAGTGCGTGGTCACGTTCTTTCCACGGCAGGTCTTCATTTTTAATTACGCCGGTTTCTCGTTCTGATTTGGTTATCCGGCGCACCTGAACGGTACCGGTTTTGCCCGCCATTTCCATTCCGGTTTCATGTATGCGCGCCCTAGATGCGGTTCCCTTTGGCCCATTAACAACATTGTTCATGCCGTTTGTAACAATCTGAAGATGTTCCGGTATAAGCCCGATTGATTCCATAGCCGGCTTTTCATTAGCGCCATCTTCGGTAACCAATCGGGGTGAAACATTGAAACCGCCATTAGCAATTCGCGCAGTCATAATTGCAAGCTGCAGTGGAGTCACCAAAATATATCCTTGGCCAATTCCCGATATCATGGTTTCACCCATTTGCCATGGTTCATTAAATGTTTTTGCTTTCCATTTTCTGGTTGGCATAAGACCATCGCGCTCGCCGGGAAGGCCAAGATCAAGGGTCTTTCCCATCCCGAGCCTTTCTGCCATTGCCGAAACCCTGTCAATTCCGGTTCGTCTTGCGGCTTCGTAAAAATAAACGTCACACGATTGCTCTATCGCTTGTTCCATGTTTACCGAACCGTGACCACCACGTTTCCAGCAATGAAATTCTGCGTTGCCCATTTTTACCGAGCCCGAACAGTGAACCTTTGTTTCCGGTGTAATGGCGCCTTTTTCAAGCGCAGCCAAACCAACCGCCATCTTGAAAGTTGATCCCGGCGCGTACTGCCCGGATATGGCTTTATTGGTAAGTGGGGACTTTTCGTTGTGAACCAATGCTTCCCACTGCGCCTGCTCAAGACCCTTGTTAAACATGTTTGGGTCAAACGAAGGGCTTGAAACCATGGCCAATACATCACCGGAATGAACATCAACCACAACCACAGATGCGCTTTCATCACCCAATAGCTTGGCAATAAAGCGCTGTAAATCCAGATTTATGGTAAGGCGCACTTCATTGCCGACTTGGCCTTCTTGGCGGGCAAGTTCGCGAATTACACGGCCTAAGGCATTTACCTCAACCTGTGAACTGCCGCCTTGGCCGCGCAATTGCATATCATATACTTTTTCTACGCCTGCCTTGCCAATACGAAAGCCCGGAAGCTCAAGCAACGGGTCGCCGGAAATTTCTTTTTCCGAAACGGCGGCAACGTATCCCAATACATGGGCAATTTCTGAACCATAAATATAATTACGGCTTTGCCCGACATCAATTAACACGCCCGGAAGGTCAGGGGCATTGACCTCAATCCTGGCGACATCACCCCAATTTAGATTTTCGCGAACGGTTATGGGAACAAATGCGCGCCTGCGTTTGGCTTCTCGTAAAATCCTGCGCCAGTCTTTGTCGCCCAGCGGGATAATTTTTGAAAGAAGGCCAAGGGTAACCGCCAAATCACCGGACTGTTCAGGTATTACAACGGCGCGGTAATTTTGTTGGTTATCGGCCATGGCGCGACCGAAACGATCAACTATTCGTCCGCGTGGTGGCGCCAATAACCTAAAGTTTATTCTATTTTCTTCGGCTAATGTCTTGTAACGGCTTGATTCAACCACCTGTAGGTAATACATCCGCCCGACCAGCGCAGAAAGCAATAATGCCTTACCGCCGCCCAGCATCGCCGCGCGACGGGAAAAAAGTTTATGCCTTTCTGAATCCCTATGCATTTTATTCCTGCGGTAATATCTTTTGCTGCCATATCATCAACAGCCAAGTCAAAATTGGGAATGCCCCCAGTGTTACCAAATATTGAAATAAAACACCCAGCAGCCCGGTTGATTGGCCAAAGAAAATAGAAACCAGCACCCACGTCATTATGAAAGCCGCGCCCGAAACCATGGAAAACCCTATCCACACAACGGCAAATGATTTTCCGGTAAAAAATACTTGCTGGCTTAAAACGACCAAATGAACGGCAAGAAATACTAATGATGAAACGCCAAACGGTGTTCCGACCAAGGCATCTTGCAAAATACCCAGCACAAAAACGGCCCACGCCGGTAGCAAATCAGGGCGATAGATAGACCAATGATATACCGCCATGAGCGGAAGCACCGGCGCAATGTATGCAAATTCGGGGATTCTGGTTGGTATTGCGCTAATCACAATCAAAAACGCAGTAAGGATAAACGGCGTTAAGCTGCGTGCAATTAAATCGATGGGTTGTAAAATTCCAGATTTCATTATTTATTTATCCCGGCGCCTTCTGCTGCAGAATCTGCATCCAATATACCCTTCAGGCCGTAATCAACAATTCGCACAAATTCAATTCTTTCGCGTTGCACGAACGGTTGCAGGAATATTCCTTTTTCATCGACCGACGTCACGATACCGATTTGAATTCCCGGCGGAAACGCCCCGCCATGACCAGATGTAACCACCCTATCGCCAGGAGAAACAGTTGCGCCCGGCGGCAGATGAATTAATTTTGGTCTTTCCGAGTTATCACCAGCCATTATTGCGCGTGTTCTGGTAGATTCAATTACAACTGGGATTCTGGAGTTAAGGTCAGTTATCAACAAAATACGTGCCGACCTGCTGCCAACACCCTGCACCCGACCGACCAGCCCTTCGTTGGTAATTACGGCATTGCCTTTTGTTACGCCATTGCGTGAACCGGCGCTTGCCAAAATACTGCGAACAAACGAACCACCGGTATCAGCAATTATGCTAGCGGTTACAAAGCCAGGCTCGGCCCCGGGGGCAAAATTTAGCAAACCCTTTAATTGCCTGTTTTCTATTTCAAGCTTTCGTGCGGCAGATTGCCATTGCAACAGGCGTTCATTTTCACTGCGCAGGTTTTCGTTTTCGTTTCTTATTTCTGAAATTGTTCCTATTTCGGAAATAACTTTTTCGGTGCTGGAAATTGGGCGCGCCAGCGTTTCAAGGATCGGGGTAGCAACATCAGAAATACTGCTGCGCGCGCCTTCCATCATTTCTGGGTTGGCCTTTCCAACAACCAACATTGCCAAGGACGCGCCAATTAAAATCACATTCATTATGCGATCGCCCACATCGTTCCCCGAATGGGGCGTGGTTGCATGTATGGTTCTAATTCTGTCTGTCATATGTTCCCCCCGCCCAAATGGGAAAATTCCCAGCGCCACCTCAAGTGGCCACATGCGGGTATCGCGGCAAATACTATGCCGGGCCAAAGTTAATATAAATTAACCGGGGAAAAATGCAATGATTGTCGGCAGTTACGACAATAACGGGCATATAGCCAAGCTCAATACATTGTGGTCAGTACGTTTCTGAGCTTTTTCATTTCTTCCAAGGCGCGCCCGGTTCCCATAACAACGCAAGAAAGCGGGTCATCGCCAATGGAAACAGGAAGTCCTGTGGCATGCCTGAGAACATAATCAATGTTGCCCAAAAGCGCTCCGCCACCGGTCAACACGATGCCTTTATCAACAATATCTGCCGCCAGTTCAGGTGCGGTATGTTCCAGCGCAACCTTGACCGCCTCGATAATTGCGCCAACAGGTTCGGCCAAACTTTCGGCAATTTGCCGTTCAGAAATAATGAGCTCTTTGGGAACCCCGTTCATAAGGTCGCGACCTTTAATTTCCATGGTGCGGCCATCACCTTCTTCCGGTGGGCAGGCAGAACCAATTGTTTCTTTGATGCGTGCGGCTGATGCTTCGCCAACCAACAAGTTATGATTGCGACGAATATAAGCAATAATTGCTTCATCCATTTTATCGCCACCAACGCGGACCGAACGGGCATAAACAATACCGCCAAGCGAAAGAACCGCAACCTCGGTCGTGCCGCCACCAATATCAACAACCATTGAACCGGTTGGCTCGGTAACTGGAAGACCGGCACCGATTGCGGCGGCCATGGGTTCTTCAATTAAAAATACCTTGCGCGCACCTGCGCTTTCACACGATTCCTGAATGGCACGGCGTTCGACCGCGGTTGAACCAGATGGAACGCAAACCACAACCATCGGGCTTGCAAAACTGCGTCGATTGTGAACTTTGCGAATAAAATATTTTATCATTTCTTCGGCAACTTCGAAGTCAGCGATAACGCCATCACGCAACGGCCTAATCGCCTGAATGTCGCCCGGCGTTCTGCCCAGCATTTGTTTAGCTTCGTTACCAACAGCTAACACCTGCTTTTTGCCTTTGTGTTCAGTTATTGCAACCACCGAAGGTTCGTTCAGCACAATTCCTTTGCCCCTGACATAAACAAGGGTGTTGGCGGTGCCTAAATCAATGGCCATGTCTGCAGAAAGAAAACCGAAAAGTGACGAAAACATTACTTAATATCCACCAGTTACATTATTTCCGTTAAGGCCAATATGTCTAAAAATAAGGACCCAAGTTTACTATCCCGTTAAGGGGACGTGCCGGATTTAAGCGAATCCGACACGTCCTTTATACAGGCCCAAGCCAGACAATTACAAGCGTGGCAATTGCTAGGCCGAAAGCTGGGAAGGTGCCGATTTTTCACGCTTAACCAGCAATTTATTGAGCGCATTGATATATGCCTTGACGCTGGCGACCATGGTATCGGTGTCAGCCGCCTGACCATTAACAGTACGGCCATTTTCTTCCAGCCTAACTGTCACTTCTGCCTGGGCGTCGGTTCCGCCTGTTACCGCATGAACCTGATAAAGCTGCAGGCGGGCTTCATGGGGAAACAGCTGTTTGACCGCGTTAAAGGCGGCATCAACCGGGCCGTCACCCGTCGATTTACAGGATTTGACCTCGCCATCTATGCTTATTTCCAACCCGGCCTCGGGCGGGTTGTGGGCGGTTCCGCATAAAATCTCCAACGAAACCATGGAAATACGGTCATTGGCGCGCAGAACCTCGTCATCAACTAGGGCCATGATATCTTCGTCAAAGACCTCTTTTTTCTTGTCGGCCAAATCCTTGAACCGCTTGAAGGCATCTTCAACCGCATTATCGCCCAAATCATACCCCAGATCGGCCAGCTTATCCTTGAACGCATGGCGACCGGAATGCTTGCCCAAAACCAGCTTGGATTTGTTTAAGCCCACCGATTCAGGCGTCATAATTTCATAGGTTCCGGCATGTTTTAACATTCCGTCCTGATGAATGCCGCTTTCATGGGCAAAGGCGTTTTTTCCGACAATCGCTTTGTTGGGTTGCACGGTAAAACCAGTAATGGTCGAAACAAGGCGCGATGCCTTGGTTATGTTTTCGGTTTGAATTCCGGTTGAAAACGGCATTAAATCTTGGCGGGTACGAAGCGCCATTACGACCTCTTCCATGGCGGCATTGCCGGCACGTTCGCCAAGGCCGTTTATGGTGCATTCCACCTGCCTGGCGCCGACGCTTACCGCGGCCAGCGAATTGGCAACCGCAAGCCCCAAATCGTTATGGCAATGCACCGAAATAATCGCCTTATCAATATTGGGAACATTATTAAACAGGTGTTTGATTAAATCGGAAAATTCAGACGGAATTGCATAGCCAACGGTATCTGGAATGTTGATGGTTCCGGCACCTGCGTTAATTGCCGCTTCCACGCAACGACACAAGAAATCACGTTCGGTGCGCGAACCGTCTTCGGCCGACCATTCAACATCGTCGGTAAAGTTGCGCGCCAGCGTTACGCTTTCGCTTACTTTTTCCAAAACCCGTTCCGGTTCCATCTGCAATTTGTATTTCATGTGCAGTGGCGAGGTGGAAATAAATGTATGAATGCGCGAACGCTCAGCCGGTTTGATGGCATCGGCGCAACGTTCAATGTCACCACGGGTGGCGCGCGCTAGGCCACACACGGTTGAATTTTTTACAACCTTGGCAATTTCATTTACCGCTTCAAAATCACCGTCCGAGGCAATGGGAAAACCGGCTTCGATTACATCGACGCCCATTTCTTCGAGCACCAATGCGATGCGCAACTTTTCATCCAAATTCATGGACGCGCCCGGCGATTGCTCGCCATCACGCAAGGTCGTATCAAAAATTATTATTCTATTTTTATCTGCGTTTTTCATTTAATCAGGTCCTTGTAACTGCTTGTCTGGGACGTGCCGTAATAGACACGAAAAGGGTTTAGTTTTCCTTTTCCCCTGAACGTCACCAGCCGAACAAAACGTGGCCGTAGGCGTCAGGGGCTCCTAAGCAGAAGGTCCCTAGCAGTAAGAAGCAAAAGTGAAAGTGCGCCAAGCAAAGCCCATGCGCCAACAGCCAATGACCCGGTTTGGGTAGCGGCTCTGGCTTTGGCTATAGCCCTGTTTTTTTGCGCATTTACGGTCATTTCTGACCCTTTCGTATAATTTGGAGCCTCTGAAGACCCCACTTGCCCTACCATAAAGCCAGTCTAAACTGGCTTTTGTCAAATGTTTTTGGGGGGTTTTGCCGAATATAACACACAAAAAAAATGTATAGTTTGCCTCAAGGTATAATTTTGGCTTACATTCCCCCCAAACATTATTGAAAAAAGCGACAATAAATAAAGGAAATTCCCATGAGCGAAGTATTGGACAGGGCTTTCAAGGCGCTAAAAACATTGCCGGAAAACGAGCGCGAGCGTATTGCCTGGGAAATAATCGAGCGGGTCGAAGATAAGACCGAATGGGATAAACTAATATCTAGTGATGATGCGCAAAACTGGCTTACCCAAGCCGGAAAAAAAGCATTGAAAGAATACAACAAAATATCGGGCAAGCTAGCTAATAAATTTATCTCGCTTAATTTGGATAATGTTCTACGCGAAGGTTCGTACTGGGCATCGTTTGAAGACCTGCCCGAAGACGTGAAAAAACTGGCAGAAAAAAATTATAACCTTTGGCGCGAAAGCCATAACACGCCGGGATTGCGCTTTAAACAAATCCACAAAACCCAGCCCATATATTCATTTAGGGTTGGAATGAAACACCGCACGGTCGGCATTGAAGCGCCGGACGGAAAAGTTGCATGGTTTTGGGTTGGCTCGTTCAATAGCTTTAAAGCGACTATTAAAAACTAGGTTTCTTGGAACAAAAAAGGCGGAGCCAGATAAACGGCCCCGCCTTTAATTTAACCAAGGTTTTAAAAGAGCTTAGTTCTTGTCTTTATCAACCAATTTGTTTTTACCAATCCACGGCATCATCGCGCGCAATTTGGTGCCGACTTCTTCAATGCCGTGTTCGGCATTGCGCCTGCGGGTTGCTTTAAAGCTGGGCTGGCCGGCTTTGCATTCGAGCATCCAGTCACGGGTAAAGCGACCCGATTGAATATCATCGAGCACGCGTTTCATTTCGGCCTTGGTTTCAGATGTAATAATCCGTGGGCCGGTTACATAATCACCATATTCGGCGGTGTTGGAAATTGAATAGCGCATGTTGGCCATGCCGCCTTCATACATTAAATCGACAATCAATTTAACTTCGTGCAGGCATTCAAAATATGCCATTTCCGGGGCGTAACCCGCCTCGGTCAGGGTTTCGTAACCGTTTCTGATAAGTTCGGTCAGGCCACCACACAAAACAACCTGTTCGCCGAACAAGTCGGTTTCGCATTCTTCCTTGAACGATGTTTCAATAACGCCCGAACGCCCGCCACCGATGGCAGATGCATATGAAAGGGCAATTTCTAAAGCGTTACCCGATGCGTTTTGATGAACCGCAACCAAGCACGGCACGCCGCCGCCTTTTTGGTATTCGCCACGAACCGTATGACCGGGGCCTTTTGGTGCAACCATAAAAACGTCAAGGTCTTCGCGCGGTTCAATCAGGTTGAAGTGCACGTTAAGACCATGGGCAAATACAAGAGCCGCACCTTTTTTCATGTTGCCGACAAGGTCTGCATAATAAAGGTCTGCTTGCAGTTCATCGGGAACCAACATCATAACCACATCGGCCCAACCTGCGGCTTCGGCAGGGGTCATGCATTTGATGCCTTCGCCTTCGGCTTTTTTGCGCGAGCTTGAGCTTTCACGCAACGCCACACAAACGTCTTTTACCCCGCTATCGCGAAGATTAAGCGCATGGGCATGGCCCTGACTGCCATAGCCAACAATAGCGACTTTTTTGCCTTTGATAAGTTTTACATCGGCATCCTGATCATAATAGACACGCATTTTATTTTGTTCCTTAAAGCTTGGGTAAAAAAATTAGTTAAAGTGATTCGGTTCCACGGGAAATAGCAACAACACCGGAGCGTGATAAATCAACCAGCCCCAGCGGTTTCATCAATTCAGCGAAGGCATCAAGTTTGCCAGTATCGCCAACAATTTCAAAAACAAAACTTTCATTGGTGCTGTCAACCACCCGGGCACGGAAAATATCGGCTATCCGCAAGGCTTCAACCCGGTGCTCGCCAGTACCGACAACCTTGACCAGGGCGACTTCGCGTTCAACCGATGGGCCATCCATGGTCAAATCGGCAACCGAATGAATGGGAACCAAGCGGCCAAGCTGCGCCTTGATTTGTTCAATAATCATGGCTGTGCCGGTGGTGACAATGGTAATGCGCGAAAGCCCCATTTTGTGGCGGGTTTCGGCCACGGTCAGGCTTTCAATGTTATAGCCCCGTCCGGAAAACAGGCCAATCACGCGCGCCAGCACACCCGGTTCGTTATCGACCAGTACTGAAATGGTGTGGCTGTTTATTTGTTCTTCTTTCACTTTTTTTATTCCTTTGATTGGGCTTGTTGCTAATTAAACCAGCACCATACCTTCTTCTGAAACGGGTTTGTTTGCTTTGTCATCGGGGCCAAACAGCATTTCGTTATGCGCCGCCCCCGATGGAATCATCGGATAAACGTTTTCTGCCTGATCCACGGCAACATCAACAATGACCGAGGTATCAGATTCAATCATTTCCTTGATAACACCGTCTAATTCATCTGGCTTGGTCGCGCGCAGGCCCTTGGCACCAAAACTTTCTGCCAGTTTTACAAAATCGGGTAGGCTTTCCATGTAGCTTTCCGAATAACGGCTTCCATGCAGAAGCTCTTGCCACTGGCGGACCATACCCATGTATTGGTTGTTAAGTATGAACACCTTAACCGGCAGGCGATATTGGGCGATGGAAGACATTTCCTGAATGTTCATCAGGATTGATGCCTCGCCCGCAATATCAATTACCAGTGCTTTGGGGTTTGCCACCTGCACCCCCATGGCGGCCGGCAGGCCGTAACCCATGGTGCCAAGCCCGCCCGAGGTCATAAAATGATTTGGCTTTTCAAATTTGAAATGCTGGGCCGCCCACATTTGATGCTGGCCGACCTCGGTGGTGATGAAAACGTCTTTGCGCTCTTTGGTCAGTTCGTACAGCCGTTCAATCGCGTATTGCGGCATGATGGTTTTTTTATCATCACGATAGGACAAACATTTCTTTGCCCGCCAGCCGTCAATTTCCTTCCACCAAGATTTCAATGCCTTGGCGTCCAACTTATGCTGCGATGTTTTCCAGATTTTTATAAAATCTTCCAACACATGGGCAACATCACCAATTACCGGCAAATCAACCATTATGCTTTTGTTGATTGAGCTGGGGTCAATATCAATATGGATTTTTTTGGAATTAGGGCTAAACGCATCTAACCTGCCGGTCACCCGGTCGTCAAAGCGCGCACCGATACAAACCATAACATCGCAATCATGCATCGCCATGTTTGCTTCATATGTGCCGTGCATGCCCAGCATGCCGATAAACTGTTTATCAGAACCGGGAAACGCACCAAGACCCATCAGCGTAAGCGTTACCGGCGCGCCCGTAAGATGGGCAAGCTGAGTTAACAGTTGTGATGCACCGGGGCCGGAATTTATTACCCCGCCACCAGCATAAATAATCGGTTTCTTGGCACCGGCCAGCATTTTTGCCGCCGCTTTTATTTTTGCGGTCTCGCCTTTTACCTGTGGGTTGTAGCTTTTATGTACAACCTTTGCCTTGGGAACATAATCACCCAACGCCATTAAAATATCTTTCGGCAGATCAATAACCACCGGGCCGGGACGCCCGCTTTTAGCAACGTGAAATGCTTCGTGCACAACGCGTGCTAAATCTTTGATGTCTTTCACCAGATAATTGTGTTTGGTGCAGGGCCTAGTAATGCCGGTGGTGTCGGCTTCTTGGAAAGCATCGTTGCCGATAAGGTGCGTTGGCACTTGACCGGTCAAACATACCATCGGGATTGAATCGAGCATCGCATCAAGCAGGCCGGTTACCGCATTGGTGGCACCGGGGCCAGACGTTACCAAAACGCAGCCGACCTTGCCGGTAGATCGCGCGTAACCTTCGGCGGCATGCACCGCGCCGCCTTCTTGGCGAACCAAAATATGGCGAAGCTTATTTTGCTGAAAAATGGCATCATAAATAGGAAGAACAGCCCCGCCGGGGTAGCCGAACACCACTTCGACGCCTTGATCATGCAATGCCTTGATCAATATTTCAGCGCCGTTCATTTGTTCGTCTGCCATTGTTCTTTCCTTAAAAAGTCATTTAGTTCCAAGTAAAACTAGTCCCAAGTAAAACGCAATTGGGCCACACCCCATGGGGCGGGCCCGGATAAGAGGCGCAAACTAGCCCTTCAGGGATTTTCGGTCAACATAAACTCGTCAATAAATGAAAAGATTTTGCCCCTTGAGCTTTCCGAATATTGCGCGACCGACAGCACGGAACCGCTCATTTGGTGGCGCGCCCAGGTAAGCTGGCGCTTGGCATAGTTGCGCGATGCGGTTTTGGCCTTTTCCAAGGCCTCAGCCATGGATATTTCGCCTTTTATGTAGCTTGCGATTTCCGGCACCCCAAGGGCCTTCATGGCCGGCAAATCCTCATCAAGGCCCAGTTTTAACAGGTTTTTGACCTCATCAACCGCCCCCATTTCCATCATTTTATCGAACCGGGCGTTAATTGCGCCATAAAGCGCCTCGCGTTCCGGCAACAATTGAACGGTGGCAAAGGAAATACCTTTGACCACCATTTCCTTGGGCTGTTCTTTCCAGCCGGAAAATGGCCGCCCGCTTGAAAGCGATACCTCAAAAGCCCTTATTAAGCGCTGGGAATCTGTGGGTGCGATTGCGTCTGCGCTTATGGGGTCGATTTGCGCTAGGCGCTTTATGAATTCTTCGGCGCCAACTTCGGCCCACAGTGCGCGTGCCTTTTCACGAATTTCCGGGATGACTTCGGGAATTGGCGAAAGACCCTCGGTTAGCGCTTTGAGGTAAAGCCCGGTCCCGCCCACCAACAATGGCGTGCGCCCGGCCGAAACCGATTTTTCAATTTCCACCTTTGCCATTTCAAGCCAGCGCCCGGCGGAACAGACCTCGGACGGGGGCAGCACACCGAAAAGACGGTGGGGAACCTTGGCTTCATCTGCCAAAGACGGCCTTGCGCTGAGAATTGAAAGTTCTTTGTAGACCTGCTGGGAATCAGCATTGATTATGGTTGCGGGGTATTTTTCTGCTATATCAATTGCCAAGGCGGATTTGCCGCTGGCGGTGGGTCCGGCAATAATTATGCCCTTGGACAAAAAACCGCCTGCGGCAGGCTTAGACTTTGTAATATTTAGCGATTTGGTTTTTGACAATATGGACCTCGTTTTAACCCTTATAGCACCTTCGGGCGCTGCCAAGATATCAGACAGTCTTGTCCAGCGGGTAAGAAATGCGCTCAATAATTTAGGCGCCGAAACCGCCCCTGCCGATTGGCTGGCGCCCGGCAAAGCCTGCGACATAGCATTTTCCGGCCTTGCCCCACAACAGGGCGAAGCGGTGGCGTTAAATGAAATTAACGAAAAAAAACCATCCAAGATTGATGTTATTGCCCAGCCATTAAACGGGCGAAAGAAAAAATTACTTATCGCCGATATGGATTCCACAATAGTAACCAGCGAAACCCTTGACGAGCTGGCTGATTTTGCCGGATTAAAAAATGAAATTGCAAAAATAACCCAAAGCGCGATGGAAGGCGAGCTTGGTTTTGAAGAGGCCATCGAAGCCAGGGTTTCAATGCTGAAGGACCTGCCCGAGGATGCGTTGGAAAAAACCTTAAAGCGGGTCAAGCTAACCGCTGGCGCAAAAATGCTGGTCGCAACCATGAAAGCAAATGGGGCCTATACGATTTTGGTTTCCGGTGGGTTTTCTTATTTTACCGATTACATAAGCAACGAAGTAGGATTTGATAAATCATACGGCAACAGCCTAATAATTAAAAAAGGCAAACTTACGGGCGAGGTCGCAAAACCCATATTGGATAAAGACACAAAATTGAAAGTGCTTTTACAAACTGCCGCGCAAAAAAAGCTGGCACTGGAAGAAACGCTTTCCATCGGTGACGGGGCCAATGATGTTCCCATGCTTGGTGCGGCGGGCCTTGGCATAGCGTTTCACGCCCACAAAGTGGCGGCCCAAGCCGCCAGTGCCAGATTAAACC
>Ga0224506_10001992_pt1 | contig 14257 bp, 12 predicted proteins | sample SF_Jan12_sed_USG_2_FD_169108 | JGI IMG/M metagenome (GOLD analysis project Ga0224506, IMG submission 169108) | Sediment microbial communities from San Francisco Bay, California, United States - SF_Jan12_sed_USGS_8_1 | ecosystem: Environmental > Aquatic > Marine > Sediment | place: USA... | reverse complement strand
ATGTGGGACATGATATTAGCGAATATTTTGTTAGGGTGCCTCTAGGAGTTTTTTGTTTTCTTGGTCCTTTTAACTTTCCCGCTTTAACCAGCTTATATTGGGTCTGGGCAGTTGCATGCGGAAACACGGTTGTCGTAAAGGCACCTTCGAAAACGCCTTGCACATTGAACAAGATATTCGAAGAGGGTGTTGACAAAGTAGGTTTCCCGAATGGGGTGGTAAATCTGCTCAACTGCTCTGGCAGCACATTCAGTTTCGCCCTTGAGCTTGACGCTGTGGAAGGAATAACCTTCATAGGGTCAACTAAGATAGGGCATCAAGTTTACAAACTTGCTGCTGATAACGGAAAAAGAGCCCAATGCATGACGGGAGCAAAAAATTGTGCCGTTGTGATGCCTGATACCAACTTCACTTCTGATGCTATAATGGGAAACCTACTGCGATCTTGTTTCGGAAATACTGGACAGAGATGCTTTGCTATATCAACTATTTTACCTATGGCAGAGATCTACGAGCCATTTAAAAAGAGATTCGTAGACGCCGCAAAAAATCTAAAGGTAGGTTATGGAATCGATGAGGGAACTGATGTTGGACCCGTAGTTGCTAAAGACAACCTAGAAATGCTTCATAAAGAGATAGAGAAGGGGTTAGAAGAAGGTGCGAAGCTTTTGCTTGATGGAAGGAATATTAAGGTCAAAGGATATCCTAATGGAAATTGGCTTGGACCAACAATCTTTGAAGTTGAAGACGTGAAACCTGCTATGTATATTCTTGAGGAAGAAATCTTTGGTCCTGTAGTGTGCCTAAAAAAAGTTGAATCGTTGGACGAGGCGATCAGGTGTATAAATACTGGGAAATACGGACACTCAGCGGTTATCTACACTGAGATGGGTGAATGGGCTCAACGGTTTACAAATGGAGTTAACGTAGGGCAAGTTGGCGTAAACATCGGTACTCCTGCTCCTATAGGCTTCTACCCACTCGGTGGGAGGAGACAATCCAAATTCGGTGCTTTGCGATCTAGAGGGAGGCAAGCATTCGATTTCTACACCGATCAGAAGGTTGTCATTACGAGGTGGCTAGGTGCAAGGGAAGCTTTCGAAAAGACGTGGATAGAGAATATTTAGAAGAGCTTACAGTACTAAACTGCGCGCGCTAATTAGATTTCTGAAGAGTATACTCTCATTGCATCTTCCATCTCTTATACAATTTATGTTCTAGGTGAAATACGTCTAGAATCTTGCCGACAATGTGATTAACGAGATCGTCTATTGATTTCGGTTCGTGATAAAATCCAGGCATAGCTGGCAATACTGTTGCTCCCGCCAAAGCTGCCTTGTACATATTTTCCAAGTGGACAATGCTAAGAGGAGTCTCTCTGGGAACGAGAACTAAGGGTCTTCTTTCCTTTAAGGTGACGTCAGCAGCTCTTAATAATAAGTTACTTGAATAACCCACTACGATGCCAGCTAATGTTTTCATGCTGCAGGGAACCACAACCATTCCGTCAGTTTTGAAGGAGCCACTGGAAATAGGAGATGTCAGATCGTCAACGTTATGATAGTAGGTTGCAAGAGGAATTATTACATTTTCTGTTAAGCCTGTTTCATATTTGATTATTTTCTTACCAGCTCTTGTTATCACAAGGTGTACCTTTACATTTAAATCTTTAAGTATTTTCAAAAGCTTCAACGCATAAATAACACCACTCGCTCCCGAAATTCCGACGGTTATCTGCATAATCATTTTTCTCCTAGGGATAGTAATTGATGGTTATAAAGATTATTTTTTAAAGTTTCTCAAGAAAACTTCAACGGCATGCATCGAATTGTGTGTCAGCTTCTCTATATCCTCCTCCTTCGCTTCCTCTATATGCACCCCTGCAATTACCACCACCGTCTGATTAAACTCTTTGGCGAGTCTCTCGGCGGCGGACCTTGCCACCTCGTCATCTTTGTGACCAACTAATGTGAGGACAGATGTTGTGGCGCTGAGTTTGGATGAATTCTTCAAACTAGTTCGGGGGATGCTTAAAGCTACTGCACCCACATGCGGTGTCTCTCCACCTACAATGCTGACTATTAATCCATCCATAGTAATAGTGGCTATTAAATCAACCAAGTATTTTCCCTTTCCAATAGAAACCCGTTTTTCCTTTATGATCTCCCTGCTTGGAATTGTTCTCACTTCCTGCTTGGCACGTGCTACATCTACGAGCGTGATCCTTCCAAATAACATTTAACCTATTCAAAGTCTTATTTGTGGTCTACGTGATTAACACAATTGATCTCAACCGTGCAATGCGCGCGCGGCCAAAATGAATTAATACGTACAGAAAACTGGATGTTGAATTGTTTTTCCAAGCTGTCCTAGACTCGTCCACGGCAATTTCTTCACTCGGTGTATCCAAGGCTTAGAAGCTTGTGGAGGTGTAATCGCATTGCGCAATGTCTTTCAGTCTTCCGTGCCTTCTTTGTACTGGTGAGGAAGCCTCTTTAACTGTTCTAACTGTCTAATTACGGTTTTCAAACGCAGTTCTTCTAATTTTTTTATTGTGGGTATGCCCAGTTTGACATCCCACTCTCTAGCTTCGTAGTACTCATCCAGCATCATTTCTTGCTCGAATATCTGTCCTTTTGCTGGTCCCTCAGGCAATGGTTCGTTCAAAAACCTGTCTGGAAAACAATCATCTTTTCGGGTAAACTTTCTTTCCCGCATATTGTAAGCTCTTTCTAGATTTACAAGTCTGTCCGCCGCCGTGACAATTTTCTCTTCAGTTATCTTGATTCCAGTAATAGCAGAGTACATTTGGGGCACTCCCTTAAAAGTCCTCACAACAATGGAATCCATATTTTTCACGTAGCAATTGTAAGCTAATTTGCATACTCCCATCATGTCAACTATCGCACTGACTCTCTCAAACCACATGACCATTTTTCCCTTCCCCACAGCATCCAAGTCATTTGAAGCTTCACGGGCACCGAATAATTTCTCAGCTTGGTCCGGTGTGAAGAATTCGGGGCTGCAGAGGGCGTAGAGATGGTCTGCTCCTCTATTGGATACCAAACAACCGAAGCCGTATCCCTTAGCTGCCCTTGGGTCCATAGATGGATACTCCATTCCCTTAACATGAATAGCGTATTTCTCTGCATCTTTACCAATCTTTTCTGCCGCCCTACTTACTCCTTCAGCCAAAACATCACCAATTCCTTCCCGGTACGCTATCTTTCGAATCAAATCAAGATGAGCGCTAGTATTGCCCCATTCAGCTTCTAAGCCATCCAAGTCGTCCTTCGTAAGAATCCCCTTTTCGTAACACTCCATTGCAAACCCTATAACACCCCCCACCGAGTAGGTATCAAGGCCGTATTTATTGCAGAGTTCATTCGCCTTGATTATGGCTGATAGATCTCTGATCCCGACGCGAGAACCTTGATTGTGTAAGGTTGCATATTCAGGGCCACTATATACCCAAGTGCCAGAGAAGGGTCCTTTGTCGACAACCGAATACCTGTCGCATCTTAGGGGGCAACCAAAGCAGGCCATTGCCTTGGTAGTAAACTCCTCTCTAAGCGCTTCACCACTAATCCTGTCAGCCCATTCAAACACTCCAGTTTGAAAGTTTCTAGTCCCAAGTGCACCCATCTCGTTAGTTGTGCTCAACCACATGGGTGTTCCGAACTTTGGAGCAAGTTCACTAGATACCTCGTCTTCCAACATGTTGTCCAACACTTCTTCTCGAGCTTCAATAAACTTCTGAGGATTGGCTACCGTGACATCATTTGTCCCGTGCACGGCTATGGCTTTTAGTTGTTTTGACCCCATAACTGCTCCCATCCCCGTCCTTGCAGCCGCGTGATCCATGGCCATAACGCTCGCGATATTAACTAGGTTCTCTCCAGCTGGACCGATTGATGCCACCTTGAGGTCAGAATTCTCTATTTCCTCCTTAATCATCGCGTCTGTCTCGTGCGTATCCCTACCCCATATCTGGCTTGCGTCTTTAATTTTAATGTGTTCGTCGTCTATCCAGAGGTATACGGGTTTTTTCGCCCGACCGAAGATCACCATGGCGTCATATCCGGCATATTTTAACTCAGGGCCCCAATGTCCTCCTGCATTTGCGTACCCCAAAAGTCCGGTTAGCGGAGATTTTGATGTAACCGTCCACCTACCAGAAGATGGGGCAAGAGTACTAGTCAGCGGACCGATGGAGAACACCAAAATATTTTCGGGGCTGAGCGGCGCTATTTTTGAATCAACCTCATCCCATAATATCTTCGATCCGAACCCCCTCATTCCAAGGTAATCCATCGCAAGTTTTTTGCTTAGAGGCCTTTTTGCTATTTTTCTATTAGATAGATTTATCCATAGAATACGTCCCATGTACCCGCCCTTAACCCAAGACATCTTCAATTCTCCTCTAATCTCTAATGAACAATCTGGCGCTATTTTTTCTTTTCATTTTGGCTAGAGTTTCACCATTTACAAGCTTCAATGCACCAGAAACGCAAGCCTCAACGCACTTAGGGTTCCCTCCACAAAGGTCGCACTTTACCGCTTTCCCACTCTTGGGATCGATTGTAACAGCTCCAAATGGGCAGTCTTCAACACACTTCTCACATCCGAAACATCTATTTTGATCCAAAGTCACCATCTCTCCATCTCTTCTTATCGCGTGAACGAAGCAGTTCTTTGCACACTGCGGAATCCCGCATTGGCGACATACAACGGGAACATCGATAGCACGTTCCAATCTTACAACTCTTATCCTTGATCTCTTTGGATTAAACGTTTTATAGTGCCAAAAGGAGCAGGCAACTTCACAAGCCCTACATCCAGAACAGAGTTTAGAGTTAATAAGTGCAACTCTCAATGGTTAATCCCCTACAAAAAGGACGATCGAAACTCTGTGAGTCCAGTAACCGAAAGCAATCGTGGAACGGCACGCTTAGTCCATTCAATAGGCACCACCTATCTATCGGGATGTTCCATATGACATTTCACCTATAGTTAAAGTTTTTCCATTTAATGTGTCCAATTCAATCTGCAGTGGAAGTACGCTGGTGCAAGTGTGCGTGGTCATGCGCGCATACCCGCTTGTGTAGATGTTTTCCCCATCTCTCGGTTATCGTTTGGTTGCTTTTTCGATGATTTTTCTCGAATTTGAAACTAACTTGTCAATATCATCCGTTGTAGCATGGTATACATGGATTCCGCTTACGACCACAACCGGCTCTCTAAGCTTTTCGGCAAGCTCCGTTGCCGACGGAACGGCAACTCTGTCATCCAAGTGGCCTGGAAACGTGAAAACTGACGTTGTGCTTCTTATCTTTTCAGGGTGGTGAGAAATGGATCTAGGAAGTCCTACCGCTATGGCCCCTATATGCGGTTCCTCTCCTCCGACTAGTACGGCAACTATTCCTTTTCCCTCGGTTGTTCTAATCAAGGTGAGATTCACCTTCCATTTCCCATCGCCCTCCTGAAAGCAAGAAATCTTTTCCATGATGTACCATGTGTCAGATGAGCTATAAATTGATTATGCGTTTATACAGTACTTTGATTCTTTTGTGGTCATCACTTTATGTTGCAACCGATACCTTTTTATCGAGTCCGAAAGGACTGGGCTACAAGAGGATTGAATAATGAAGGACCTGAGGACGTTTATTCAATATGTGGAAGAAAAAGCACCGAATCACATTGTCAGGGTCCACAAGACGGTGAAGGCTCAATACGAGATTCCTGCCATAATATCGAAACTTGATCGACAAAATATGTTTCCTACACTTGTTTTCGAGAACGTTGAAGGATACGAAATGCCCGTACTTACTAATCTGTATGCAAGTCGGAAGGGACTTGCGATGGCACTTGAAACCACCGAAAAGGAGCTGTTCAAAGTATACAGTACCAAGATGAAAAATTGTCTTTCTCCAAAATTATTAGAAGACGGTCCAATTAAAGAAGTCATAAAGGAAGGAGAAGACGTAAATTTGTTCGAGTTACCCATAATAACCTACCATGAAAAAGATCAGGGACCCTTCATAACCGCTGGAGCCGCCGTGATCAAGGATAATAGAACAGGATTAAGAAATATAGGTATATACCGAATGCAGTTGAAAGGCAAAGACAAACTTGGCATATGGCCATCACGAACATCACATATATATGATTACTATAAGAGGGCCCAAGAAGAAAACGAGCCTCTGGAGATTGCCATCATCATAGGCATGCACCCCGCTTTTTATTTGGGAGTGATGGCACGTAACCCTCTGGGCATTGATGAATATGAAATCATTGGCGGGGTATTAGGCGAACCCTTACAAGTAGTCCAAGGGGAAACCGTTGATTTGGAGGTACCTGCTCGTGCTGAAATGGTCATTGAGGGAGAGATTCCCCCCAACCTTCTGGAAGATGAAGGGCCCTTTGGAGAAGTTTTTGGATATTATGGACCTAAAATGAGAAATCCGATAGTGAATGTTAAGGCAATTACCCGTAGGGAAGATGCGTTTTATCACGATATCTCTGCACCCAATATAGACCACTACATGGTTGGAGCCTTGCCAAGAGAGGCCGCGGTATACGATGCTGTCTCTCGCCTTACACCTTCTATTCCCGTAAAGGCTGTACATGTTCCGCCTTCTGGACATGGCAGACTTATTTGTTACATATCACTCAAGAAATTGCAAGAAGTTGATCCTAAAATTGCTATTTTAGCCGCGTTTGTTGCTGACGCATATCTTAAGTATGTAGTAATAGTTGGCGACGATGTGGATATCTTTAATGAAAGTGAAGTTTTATGGGCACTCGTGACTAGAACAAGACCAAACAAAGATGTCATCCTAATTCCTGTAGCAAGTGGATCAGCAGATCCCTCATCAGAAGATGAGCTGCCAATGAGAGTTGGCATAGATGCAACGAGATCTCTTGAAGCTTTCGGAGAAAAGGTGACAATACCTGGAGTAAAAGAAATAGTATTGGAAGACTACATTAAGGAGGAGTGGCTCAGAAGTGCCCGATCTATCTGCTGGTAATACCTATTTTTTGGCTCTCACCTGAGATTTGTGTATCGGGCGCACAAACCTCAATTACGCCTAGAGAGACACTTTGAGTGACGACAAAATCAGCTCCCGCGGAATGAAACAGCTCCTTAATCAGAGCGACAATATTTATATGAAGCAGAAAGAGACAATTTGTCATGCCCCCTAGCATTCAGACATCCAACGGAGAAAAAGAAGAAGACGAAAAGAAATTGTCTTTCGGCTGGAAAGACATCCTTGCATTTACAATTGCCCTATTGGAGACTGTCCTCCTTCCCCTTTTGATATTTATCGTAGTGTTGGTGGTAATTCTGGTTCTGTTTTCGATATAACTCGATCGGCGTCAGATAGCTTTCCTTCCCGACGTTGCCCCGTAGATAGTGTCAAAAATAATGTATCCCTGAGGTTAGGCCACCTCGAGTAGTATGTTGTTAACCCTCAAACTTTTTGGGACGCCGCATAATTCAATCCTTATTAAACAATGCATCATTTGAAATGCGCGCGCAATTTGGGAAACATTAGACCCCTCTCATTTTTGATGAAAGTACAGGAAAGGCTTATATATTTTTTATCAATTTGATGCTGTAAGGAGAGATACCAAATGAAAAAAAAGACTTCAGTACCCATTGCTTGTATGGTTCTGCTTAGTGTATTCGCACTGTACTCCTCTATAGCCCAGGCTAGCCCAGATGAGTACTTCTTCAAGGTAGTCATTACCATAGACGCAGCCGATACTACGGGCCTAGAATTCTTGCAAGGGTACGCGGTGCCAGGCATGAAAGAGATAGGAATCGACGTTGAGATCGATCCTGTCGAGTACACCATGCAGATGGAGATGCTTAGAACACAGAGAAAACCTTATGCTGAGGGTGGATGGGACATACAATCCACGTATTTAGACATATTCTCCGACCCCGATCAGACGCTACAATATCATTCTGAAAGCGTACCTCCACAAGGCTTCAATTACATGGATTATCGCAGCGCTGACAGCGACCAACTGCTGGAAACGGGCATGAGCACGTTTGATCCCGATGAGCGCAGAGAAGTTTACCAAGAATTCTACAAACTTATCTTAGATGAACTACCTGTGATACCATTCTACACAGTAGAAGGCCTGCATCCATTCAGAGCCGGGATTGAAGGGATAGAAACATACGCAGGAGAAAGAGTCGCCAACGATGATGCTTGGTGTGCCCAATTCTTGACCGGGATAGAGGGGGACACCTTTCACTACGCGTGGGATTGGGACTTAGACAGATTCCTACCAACCTTTGGATACGCATCAACAGAAGGCATGTTCATGAGAGTTTTTGGAACAAACATTGATGGCTCGGTAAGGCCAGACCTAGCTGAGACGTGGGAGTGGGCCGAAGGTCATAGCACACTCACCATCCACCTAAGGGAAGATGTGAAATGGAGCGACGGTGTACCCTTCAACTCTACAGATGTAAAGTACACATACGAGCTGATCATGAATCCAGACACGGGATCGCCGGACTACACCAGAATGACCACCATGATCTCTAGCATTGAGACGCCGGATGCACACACAGTGGTCCTCAACATCCTCCCAGAAGGCAGAAGCCCTGCACTAGAAGAGGTGCTATCATGGAGAGGGATGGGGATATTGCCTGCACACGTTTTGGCCGATGTCCCAGCCGAAGAGCTTTCCGAAAGTGTCTACAACCAAGAGCCGGGGCTTGTACCTGTCACCGGACCGTACAATATGATAGAGGCGAATACCGGAGAATACTACAAATGGGAGCGCAACCCAGAATGGCCATGGGGACCCTGGACGACCATAGGGCCAAAGTACGTTATATGCCACGTGATATCAGAGAAAGCGTCAGCCTTGGCAGCTCTCGAAGCGGGGGAGGTTCATCACATAAGCTGGTGGTACGCGGCGGAAACCCATTACGAATATCTCGAGGCGAACCCTGACATCCAACTTACAACAGGATTGACGGACAAAGCAGACGGTTTATTCATCAATCTCAATCATCCTATTCTTTGCAACAAGTGGGTAAGGAAAGCTATTGCCAATGCCATCAATAGTGAGGCGTATGTCGACGATGTCCGCTACGGGATTGGATACCCCACGTCACTACCTATTAGACGCGTCTACTGGACCATGGAAGACTTCCCAGAGAATCACTTGATCCCATACAACCTAGCCGAGGCAAAGGCAAACATGGAAAAAGCTGGATTCGACTATGATTGGTTAAACCCTACGACAGCCGTCAACCCGCTATACGTCGGTGGTTTCCTCGTGGTTGGTATCGCGGTGGGTGCAACGATCGTCTTCGTCATCACGCGCGTACGGAAGCCTCGGTAGAACGGTAATCAAAGAGCGCGCGAGCGCAAAGGAGGTGTGGCTGCGCGACCCTAAAAAAATACGTCGCTAAGAGACTCATACAACTACCCTTTTTTCTTTTAGTCATTAGCGTGATCATGTTCCTCTTGGCTTACCTAGCTCCGGGCGACCCCGTTACTGTGTTCTACCTGTCACGGATTGGAGGAAGATACAGTCACGCGGAGTTAGATTATATAAGGCAAATGCTGGGTCTCGACCAGCCGATTCATATACAGTATTTTAGATGGATTTGGAGGATGATACAAGGCGACTTTGGTCAATCATACATTTGGAACCAGCCAGTTCTTCCCCTCATAAGATCAAGTATCTTGAATACACTAAGAATGATGATTCCAGCTTTTGTGCTGTCAATACTGTTTGGGATCGTTACAGGGGTTATATCCGCTGCTAAACAATACTCCAAAACCGACCACATCGTTATGGCCTCAAGCCTACTAATGTGGTCTATGCCTTGGTTTTGGTCTGGACTAATGGCGATATACATATTCTCAGTGTACCTACACCTGCTTCCTACAGGTGGGATGTACACCTTCGGGCAACCCCCCACAGTGGTCGACCAAATCAGCCATCTCATTATGCCCGTTTTGCTGTATGCAACTTCAGGGGCGGGCTTTATAACTCGGTTGACCAGGTCTTGCATGCTCGAAGTGTTGAGAGAGGACTATATTATGACCGCAAGAATGAAGGGGCTGAAAGAGAGGGTTGTAATTTACAAACACGCCCTAAGAAACGCGATACTGCCAGTAGTAACGGTAGTTAGTCTTTATGTTAGTTATTTAGTCGGAGGAGCAGCTGTTATTGAATTCGTATTTGCATGGCCTGGGGTAGGTAGGCTTGCAGTGCTGGCCGCGACACAGAGAGATTATCCCGTGGTGCTGGGTATCAATATGGTTGTAGCCACTGTTGTCCTTATCGCCCTCCTTATTGCGGACATAAGCTATGCATATCTTGACCCTCGGATAAGGTATTAGAGAAGTGATCGTTTGACACAATTTGCGCAAAGGGCGGTGACTTGGAGCGAGAATTGGAGAAGATTTAGGAAAAACAAGGCGGCGCTTATTGGCGGGTTAATTGTCTTAGCGGTGGTAATCACCGCAATCATTGCACCAGTGATATCTCCGTACAATCCAGATGATGTGGTAGCCGGGCGGCTTCAACCACCATCAAATAAATTTTGGTTCGGGACCGATGGGATCGGCAGGGACTGTTTGAGCAGGGTCGTATGGGGTTCGAGGACCGCTCTCATGGTTGGGCTGGGTGCTTCACTAATATCAGTAATAGTTGGAGTGGCATTTGGATCTATTGCGGGCTACTACGGTGGAATTATAGATGACGCCATGATGCGGATTTGTGAAATACTTCTAGTAATTCCATCCTTCTTCTTATACATCCTAATTGTCTCCATATTTAGAGTGAGAGGGCCAGAATATATTGCGGTTTTGCTCGCCCTGACTGGGTGGACAGAACTTGCCAAGATAGTACGAGTTGATTTTTTCTCCCTCAAAGAGCGGGAATTTACAAAGGCAGCCATAGGACTTGGTGCCAGCGATATACATATAATTTTTCGATACCTATTGCCAAATGACTTGGCTCCGATCATAGTTGTGGCGACGATGAATATAGCTGGCTTCATCATCATGGAAGCAGCGTTAAGCTTCATAGGCTTGGGCGACCCAACAGCGTGTTCTTGGGGCATAATGCTATCCCAAGGGCGTCAGTACATAGGGTACGCATGGTGGTTGGCAACTTTCCCTGGACTAGCGACCTTTATAACAGCAGTGGGATTTAACTTCCTCGGTGACGGGCTAAGAGATTCCCTAGACCCTAGACTACGAGGAACGATATAGAACTCAGGGTGTGACTTGTGACTGAAGAAGGCGAGAAGCTCCTAAGCATCAAAGATCTCAAGACGCATTTCTTCACAGAGAGAGGAGTAGTGAAGGCGGTAGATGGAATAAACTTAGAGATTGGTAAGGGTAAAATCCTTGGACTGGTAGGTGAGTCAGGATCAGGGAAAACGGTGACGGCTCTTTCCATAGTGAGACTGGTCTCTTATCCAGGCAAGATTCTCAATGGGTATATCTTGTTTCAAAATGAAAACCTCTTAGAAAAAAATGAAAGGGAGATGAGACATATAAGGGGTAACAGAATATCAATGATATTCCAAGATCCCATGTCTTGTCTTAATCCAGTTTTCACGGTTGGAGATCAGGTAGCTGAGGCTATTAGATTACATCAGGATATACCCCGATCTGAGATTGAGCAAAGTGTGGTGAATATCTTTGAGAAAGTCGGTATACCCGATGCAAAAAAGAGACTTAAAGAGCATCCCCACAAGTTTAGCGGAGGGATGAGACAACGCGTGATGATCGCCATGGCCTTGTCATGCCATCCTGATCTTCTCATAGCCGATGAACCAACCACAAACTTAGATGTCACTATACAATTACAGATTTTAAATCTAATGAGGAAAATAAAGCGCGATTTTAAAACTTCGATTCTGCTAATCACCCACGACCTCGGCGTTATTGCTGAAATGGCTGATCATGTGGCCGTCATGTATGCTGGAAAGATCATGGAGTATAGCGATGTAGTGGAAGTTTTTTCCAATCCGCTACACCCTTACACGAAGGCGTTACTCGAGTCTGTTCCCAGACTCGACGTAGAGACCCGTCGGCTTCGGGTTATTCCAGGGACAGTGCCTGAACTCCTTAATCCACCTGATGGTTGCAGATTCTCTCCAAGATGCGCATACACAAGAGAAGTTTGTAGAAAAGAAGTTCCACCCCTCATTGAAATCAAACGGGGACACTCAGTAGCTTGCCTGCGCATGAACGACATTGACACTGAAAGAGGCGATAATAACGTCTGACATACTACTAAAAGTCAGAGGTCTAAAGAAGCACTTTCGGCTAACTGGAAGGATATTCAAAAAGGCAGCGGTAATTCGAGCAGTTGACGGAGTAAGCTTTGACATCCACCGAGGGGAGACGCTTGGCCTAGTTGGGGAAAGCGGGTGTGGGAAAACAACAACCGGGTTAACAATACTAAGATTTTACCCACCAACAGCCGGAAGTGTATACTTTGAAGGAAAAGATATCTTTCAGACAACAAAACGTGAGATGCGAAAACTAAGACAAGAAATGCAGATGATATTTCAAGATCCATTTTTATCGCTTAATCCTAGGATGACTGTATATGATATTATTGGTGACGCATTTGACATCCATGGTCTAGCCAGAGGGGCGGAAAAAGACAGAAGAATAATATCGTTAATGAAGAAAGTTGAGTTGATACCTCATCACATGTATAGATACCCCCATGAGTTCAGCGGAGGACAGAGGCAAAGAATAGGAATTGCCAGGGCACTGGCGCTTAAACCCAAGTTTGTCATCGCAGACGAGCCCGTGTCATCGCTAGACATATCAGTTCGAGCTCAGATGCTCAATCTACTGCAAGACCTACAAGAGGAGTTCGAACTCACCACCCTCTACATTTCTCATGATTTAAGCACGGTTAAGCATATTTGTGATCGGGTCTGCGTGATGTATCTTGGGAGGATAATAGAATCAGCCGATGTTAAAGAACTCTTCAATAATCCGCTACACCCTTACACTAAAGCTCTTATCTTGGCCATCCCAATCCCAAACCCAAAACTGAAGCGAAAAAGAATCGTTTTGAAAGGGAGCCCACCCACACCGATCGACCCCCCACCAGGTTGCCGCTTTCACCCCCGATGCCCTTACACCCCGAAACCCATATGCAAGAAGGAAGAACCTGAACTCATCGACGTGGGGACCTCGACAAAACACCTTGTAGCTTGCCATTTTATTTCGTCTAATCTTCGGCAAAACCCAACCAGGCATCTGGAGGAATAAAAACACAGACAGAAATACAAACGATAGATGAGCATTGCCGTCACCGCTGCTGACCCCCTCATAAAAGCCCTTGACGTTCAACCCAATGTTTGAAGCGGGAGCCCCTCAGTATGTTATTATGGTTATAGGCACCTCTGCTAGTTTCCCAACTTCAATTGAACCTTTGATGTCCTCTTCGAAAGAAGCATAAGCTGCGCGTGCGGGTTCTTATTGCAAAAAATCAAACCCAACTCTATCAATTGCACCCGAAGACCCCCCGTCACCGTTCACGCGATACGATACTCGAAATGCTTTGATGCGTGAAGGTATTTAGCCTGAAACAGTAGAACATGGTGGAAACCTGAACGCTGACTACTCTTGGCGCGCGCAGATGCACAAACAAATAGGAGATGAGAAGATCGTCAAAGTACAATGCACCAAATGTAGCAGAGAAGGAAGCCTAACAAAGAAACAAACAAAGTCTAAAGTAATAACCTATGAATACTGGTATGTTGAACACCACATAGGAAATAAAATCAAATGGTGTTATCTAGGCAAGTATGAAAAACTACCAGAAGACTACAAGAAACTGACAAAAAGAGATATACAAACAGATGCACAAAATATCTCTAAATCAGAAACGCCTAAATTTGGCTTCTCTATTCAATCAAAACATGAATCTGCGTGGGCCCGTAGCTCAGCAAGGATAGAGCACCGGGCTTTTAACCCGGGGGTCGTGGGTTCAATTCCCGCCGGGCCCGCCATAAGCCTTCCAGAATCTACACGCAAAAGTTCATCTTTTCAGAAAACTTTGTTCCAGCATCCCTTAGAAAGATGAAGTACTTATTCCTCCAGAAGCCCAGCTGACAAGCGCTAATGGAAAAGATCAGATGAAAAACTACGAGAACTATTAGTCGAGTTAGATCAAGTTCTTATGAACAACCTATAGCTCGGCGGTTCTAGCTCGAAGTGAGGGCAATCTACAG
>Ga0224506_10001990_pt1 | contig 14263 bp, 4 predicted proteins | sample SF_Jan12_sed_USG_2_FD_169108 | JGI IMG/M metagenome (GOLD analysis project Ga0224506, IMG submission 169108) | Sediment microbial communities from San Francisco Bay, California, United States - SF_Jan12_sed_USGS_8_1 | ecosystem: Environmental > Aquatic > Marine > Sediment | place: USA... | reverse complement strand
ACCACCGGCACCCTAATCAACAACAGTAACGGCACGACTATCCTGACTGCCAACGGCAATGCGGTGACTCTGACCAATGCAGGAAATAATTTCGGCAGCCTCAGTATTGGCCAGGCCGATACTGTTTCCATATTTGATACCAATAGCATTAACCTCGGCAGTATCAATATCACCACCAGCTTAAACATCAGCACCAACGGCAATATCACCAATACCGGCGGTGCAATCGTACTGGCCGATACCGCGACGGCTGCCTTCATAGCCGGGAACAACGGTTCCATCAGCCTCACCGACGCAGGTAACCGCTTTACCCTGCCGGTCGCCCTCTCCAGTTCCGGCACCCTGACCGATGTGGCAGTGACCAATACCGTGGCGACCGAGGTTAACGTGGGGGATCGCATCACCGGTGATCTCGATATCATCTCCGGCGGGGACATTACCTCGACGAATGCCCTGACGGTGGATGGCGCGACGACGCTCTCCGCGTCCGGTGCGGCGGTCACGCTGACAGATCCCAACCATAACTTCACTCTCCTGAATGTGACGTCAGCCAACAGCGTGGAGGTCACGGACACCAATGTCATAACCATTGGTACAGTGAATGCCGGTACCGTTGCCGTGGAAGCGAACCAGATCGCCCTGGGCCGGGTGAACGCCACGACAACCACCCTCACCGCCCGCAATGGTCAGATCACGGATGCCAACGGCGATAATCTGAATCTTGTCGGCGACACTGCCACCCTCAGCGCCACGGACGGTGTGGGGGTGAACGATCCGCTGGAAACCCAATTGAATCAACTCACCGTCACCAGTGGCAGCGGCGCAATCGGGATCAACAATACCGGCACCCTCACCGTCAAGCTCGCCACCAGTGGTGATATCAGCCTGACCAACAACGGCGATGTCTATCTGGATCTGATCGATGCCGAGGCCAATGGCGATACCCACAGTCTGATCGAATTGACAATAATCAATGGCTCGGTATTCAGTGCTGTCCCCCAGACCATACCGGACATCCGGGGTCATGATGTGACGGTGATTGTCAATGACGGCTCCGGTGACTTCGGGGGACCGGGCAGCCCCATCACCATTGACATCCATGGCGTATTCACCCTGCTGGCCAATATCAGTAACTATGACTTTTACAACAGCATCCCCAGCGACATCGTGGACAACTCCACTATCCGGCTCTCCATCGGTTCGTTGTTTTCGTTGTTGTCCGGCCAGAAGCTGATCGAGGTGGAATCCATGTTTGATATTGATCCGGCGATCTTCACGGCGGTGCGAAACTTTTACCATGATGACATCGCCATCCTGTTGCCACCGGATCAACGCTATACGGAAGATGACGACGTAAAATATCGTCAGACCTCCGTGAGATAGTCTGGACCCGCCTTTACATAATTCCTGCTGATCATGAAGACGATAACCGTCAGCCAGGCGTGAGGACCATACACCGTACAATATAATACAAGCCTGTCGTCTATGAATTGTTTAAAGCGATCAAGTCAAATCTCCCGTGTCTTCTTTCTTGTGCTGTGTCTGACATACAGCCATGTGACACGGGCAGGTTTTCTCGACATGCCGGAAATCATCGAGTCGATGCCGCTGCGGGGCAAGACCATGGTGCGCGACCTGGATATCCCCAATGTGCGGGAACGCAACCCCGATCCCAAATCCGGGCCACGGCTGGCGGTGAAGGAATTCCGCATCCAGGGATTGGTCGAGTACCCCGAGCTGGGCATCACCCGCGAGGCGATCAGCAAGGTGGTGGAGAAGATCCGCTATGAACTGATGGGCGAAGGCAAGCTGTTATCCTCCGGTTATACCAGTGATGAAATCAGTCAGATATCCGATCTGCTGGTGGATATCGAGGACGAGACCCGTAACCGCCACGTCACACCGCTGGAGTTGCAAAAGCTGGTCTGGCTGATCCGCGAACAGCGCGCCAATCGCGGCATCCACCTGGGTCAGATTGAGGCCATTGCCGATCAGATCACGACCTTTTACCGCGAGCGGGGCTTCTTCCTCGCCAAGGCTTTTATCCCCAAACAGGACGTCCGGGAGGGGATCGTCACCCTGACCCTGCTGCTGGGGGTGCTGGGTGAAGTGGATGTGGTGGGTAACCAACTCTATGCCAAGGCCCACATCCGGGCCGTGTTTGATGACCTGCTGATCAAACCGGTGACCAGTTCCGATATCGAGGAGCATCTCTATCTGGTGAATGACTTTCCGGGGTTGAGTGTGGAGGGTTATTTCGCGCCGGGTTATCAGGTGGGTGACAGTAAACTGAATCTCAACGTCAGAAAGGAAGAGCGCTTTAATTACAACCTGCGGCTGGATAATCACGGCACCGAAGAGACCGGCCGGTACCGGTCCTATGCCGATGTGCAGATGAATAACCCGCTGGGGTTGGCCGACAGACTGAACCTGGCGGGCCTGTTCGCCTCATCACCGGCGAACACCACCTACTGGCGCGCCCTCTATGAAACCAATGTCCTCAGCCCCCGCTGGAAGGTCGCCATCAGTTCGTCCACCAACCAGTATCTTGTCGATGAATCCCTCTCCTCCGCCCCCCTCAAGGTCGAGGGTGAAGTTAAACAGGACCGCTTGACCACGCGCTACTTGTTCCGGCGTGGCCGGGTCGGGAACGATTCGCTGGAACTGGGTGTTGAAACGGTCACCTCCGATATCAATATCAACGATTCCAACAGCAACTTTCTTGATGAAAAGGTCAGGAATACACTGCTGACCTACCACTTCGATCGGCTCGATGAAAAGAACAATATACTCCATGAAGGTCACCTTAAATATACGCTGGGTGAGTTTGTCTATGGGCAAGGGGGAAGACAAAACAGGGACTTCGACCTGTTCAATCTGGATTACACCTACCTGTCCTTCGTCAAGGTCCCCCTGTTTGACGCCGGCTCCCGACTCATCCTGCGCACTAACCTGCAATATGCCGGTGAAACCAATCTCAGTTCCATCATGCGCTTTCAGTTGGGCGGGCCAAGTCGGGCCAGGGCCTACAGTCCCAGTTTGTTCAGTGCCGATGATGCGGTTTATCTTGGCCTGGACTGGGCCTTTAATAGTCCCGACTTTCTGGATATTACGGTATGGGATGACATCAATCTCAAAAAAACCATCAAGCCTTTTGTCTTTCTTGATTATTCGTATGGGAAGCAACAGGCCATTGCCGGCAGCCTTGATCCCACCCCCATTACAGCGAGGCTCTCGAACTGGGGGTTGGGATTACAGTTTTCTCACCGGAACCGGTTTAACGGTAATCTGATGCTGGCCTTTCCCATCAAGCCTGTTGCCTCGGACCCGGAAGTCATACCGGATAAGCCGGACAATCGGATCATCTTTGATTTTCAGGTCAGTTTTTGACTACATGATATTTTAATATTTAAAAGCAATTTTCTATGACACGATATCTGGAAGACATAAATTTCCTGCTGTAATGATGTTCAGGATTATTTCATTAATTATTGTCGGCTTTCGTTGCAACAGTGCACTCTCCTGTTGACTTACATGTTGACGTTTCGAAATTTCAGCTGATAAATTTTCCTATCAGACAATTTAACCAAAATCTACATATATCCAACAACCCTGAAATAAATAATATTTCTTCTTAAAATAGTCAATAAATATCATACCTCTCGATCCCACCTTGAACTTTCCTCTGCATACTCTTGATTATCAGAGTTTTAATCCTACCAACACTATTGGTTATATTTAACCACATATACTATGACAACTACTCCATAACATAGCAGTTACGCCAGTTTTAAAACACATGTATAATTATGAAAACAGAATGTCTGTAAGCAAGCACTGAATCGATATATTGTATTGTTTCATATTATTACACCGTAAAAGCTCTATTTAGAAAGGAGTATGATTTTATCTTTAACCTGCATTTATAAAGCAGGCAGCATTTTTCGCATTAATCATGTTCCAATAAAACAAACAAAACAAACAAAACAAACAAAACAAACAAAACAAACAAAACAAACAAAACAAACTGGCATAACATATTCAAGCAATACATATAACTGTTTTTTCTCTCCAAAAACAGTTTAAAAAGGGGTTAACCCTGATAACGTATTTATGGATATTATTATATTATGTCGGAATATCACTGGATTTCCTGCACCACTGCTCAACATCGAGTTGAACTTTATGGCGAGGTTATTGAAGATGAAATTTTTTCGACAAATAATGCTGAATCACCAGATCCTATTCCTGTCTTCAAATTAGTCTCCCTGGCTGCATTACGTGTCCGCAATTACACGGACCAACATGTTAATGAAACCGTTTATATCGATCTGGAAGAACTGTTTCCAGAAGACCCTCTTATCTTAGCCAGTGTCGCCACACCCGAGGAAACAGATAATCAGTCAGTGGATGACGATTCCCTCCCTCCACCCTATAGACTGCAAACCATATTTTCCGATGAACTTATACTGGAAGGTGTTGAAGCGCCGGAGTCCCATTTTCTGGATGTCATGCCGGTTTCTGGCTGGAAACTGGTGATTCGCCAAAACCTGGATAAACACATAATCAAATGTGAGGCAGATCTCTATCTGTTGGCCGAATGGGAAATGGATACCCACCCCGATTATTATCCCGGATCGACCTTCGGTGAAATTTCAATGACGGGACGAGGTACATCAGAAACCGATACTGATCTGCAGATCCAGATCCCCTGGCCCATGGCCATTAATGGCCGTTTGGGCTTGCTGGCCCCGGAGCGCATAGATGGGGAATGGCGCTCTACCATTGATCTCGAACGCACTGTTTCGATCTTTGATGGGGCTGGTCTTGCACTCAGGGATTTCAAGTTTGGTGCTATAGATCTGTCTTTCCTGACAGAGCAACTTAAAACTTTGCCTGGATCTGTCAAAGACTATCTACGCTTTGAAACCGGCCTCCGTTTAAACGGGGATCTCTTTTTCCGACTAAAAGTCGTTGCACCTGATCGATTACCACTGGCAGAGCTATCCGGACTTTCTCTAGTATTGAAGTCAGGTGTCGCATTTGTCCTGGAAGGGACCTTCACAGACACACACCTGGAATTACAAGTATATCTTTCCCTTCTATCGGGATCGGGCTTTGTATTGGAAGGGCCACTTCTCGCACAAATTGAGTCAGCCACTGAATCAGCACTCGAAGCAGTTTCTTTTTTACCCTCAAATGTTATCCCTAATGTGTCGGATATCCCCAAAATAGAATTGTCCCTGGTGACCTCGCAAACCATGCGCTACGATTTGGCTCAAGTCAATTTACCGCTGCGCTGGGATGTCGTACCGGATTTTCCAGATTTTATTAACGATCTCAGCACCATTAGCCTAACTGATCTCATTGGTGATAATTTAATTGGCTATAGTATCGCACTTCTGGACGGTGATACCCCGAAGGTACAACTCATCGTTCAGGACTTCGATCCCATAATCAGTGGAGATGAACTCGGTGCAACCCTAAGTATTCGGATCCGGGTTGAAGCTTCTCCTGGAGAGCCCCCCTTCGAATTGACCGGGACCTGGGGTTTCCGTTTCGAACTGGAAACATTTTCGTTTATTCCCGGACGATCCATACAATTCACCTCTTCAGGTCTCAATTTTCGCGCAGGGGGGCTGCACATTACCGGGTTGCAATCATTTGCAGTAGATTGGCAAAGCGGACAGTTATCCCTATCAGCAAACAATATTAGCGCCTATTATGACGGCCTCACCGCTCCCGGCGATGACTCACCGGGATTTGCTTTGAATATTTCCAATATCAGTATTTCCTCTGGCGGTCTGGATCTTGATATTGAGGCCAAAGGTGGCGTAACAAAAGTTGTCGGTGTTGGCGAATCATTTAAAGGAGCAAAAGGATCAGCAGTGATCCGCAACAGTCGCATACAGAACGCCCAATTGACCGTCGAAGGCCCCCTACCCTGGCTGGATAACGCCACAGGAAGCATGACCATCCTTTTCAAGGAGGGATTTCGCCCCGATCAGGTAAAATCGGAATTTCAACTTGGCCTGCATAAAAAAACCGACTGGTGGCTGGAACTGGAACTAAATGCAGTCGCCATTGATATCTCCTTCAACGATGGTCGTCCCGCACTTGTCATAAAAATTACCGGGGCGATCATGATCGTGCCGCCCAACGGTGCGGGCAACTTCCTGGCGACGTATTTGAAAAAAGCTCGTATGGAATTCCACGAACTGCCCCTGACAAGGGATTTTGCCGCCATCCCTGCGCACTTGTCGCTCTACGTGGAACTCAACAAACCCGACAAGGTAAAACTGCTGGAGGTATTTGGCTTCGAAATACGGGGAATAGGCATAGGCCCGGGAAGCGATCCGGGAGAAGCAGCCCTCGTCATCTCCGGCCAGATTTTTTTCAGCAGCGCTGATCTGTTAAGTCTGGAGATCGATTTTCACAAACTCAAAATGCAAAAACCCGCGCAGGATTCCATCCTTCCCCGCATCAGTCTGGAGAGATTAGGTCTTCGTTTCCAAAAAAAACCCGCCATTGATATCAGCGGGTTCGTCTCCTTCCTGGACGAAGATACCCGCCGCGGATTTACTGGACGAGGGCATATTAGCGTCGGAGATACCTTCGGGATGGACGTAATCATGGAATTCGTTGTTGTAGAGCGACCTGCAGATGGGAAAAAACTCCGCGTCTGGATGATTTACATCGACGTTTTAAACCTCAATCAACCTTTTATTGCGCCTTTTATACTACGCGACGCGGGACTTGGATTCGGTTGGCGAAAAACCATCCATATCATGGATGATCCGAACCTCTTTACAGCCGAACCGGATAAGAGTTCACGCACAGTGGGACCGCATCTACCCTCTTCATGGGAGGATGATCTTGACGGCGAGGAGGCGAACTGGACACTCTGCATGTCGGCGGCAATAACGCTGGGCCCAACCCCGAGAAGCACTCCCTCGATATTAGCAGGGGATATCCTGCTAGGCCTGCGAAGCGATTTAACGATTTTCATCGGAGCCAGGGCCTGGCCCTTCATGTCCCTCGATAGCGTCAAATCCGGAAGCCAGTCGAATCGTCCTATTATGTACGGCTTTATTTATTATTCCCTGCGTCGCAAGCACCTGCTCACCACACTGGTCACAGACCCTGCGGGAGCGGCGCCCGAGGGTGTTCCACCACAGTTGATCCAGGCGCTGGTCGGTGATCCCTTTTCCATCACTCTGGAAACAAGACCGGGACTGTTTCGCTTCGAACTGGGCTTGCCACGTCAGTTGAAAATCAACTTGCAGCCTTGGACCGGATGGGCAGGTATGCTCATTCGCCAGACGGGCAACTCGCTTACCGTGGGGCTCGGTTTTGAAATCGGCTTGGAGTTCAGCTTCAGTTCCGGAGTCAATCTCGGTTTCTTCGGCTTCAGCATATCAGTGTACGGACGCATCAGCGTTTTCGGCGATATCTACGCGCGCGTCGGCAATAGTCCCGCCCTCTACGGAACAGTGGGTGTCAATGCGATCCTGCTCCTTACGATCGCCGCCTGGGTGGCCATCAAGATCGGCTGGTTCAAAATATCCTTTCGTTTTTCCTTCGGTTTCCAATTGATGATGACAGCACGTGTCAGTTTCGGTATCGCTGCCAGCTTCGGTGTAGAAGGCTATACCGCTGTTTCGCTACGCATCTGGAAATTCTCCATCGGGGCGAGTGTAGCTATTGCTATTAACCGCGGGGCATTGAACGAAGCCCGCAGACGCGTATTCGAGGGTACGAATTTCGCGGGTGCGGGTGACGCCCCGACACACAGGCGTTATCTCCCCAATGGCATGGGTGAAATTCCTGCCGTAATCGAATCCGAAAGCGGACGCAAATGGTCGGCCATGCATATCCAAAAAATCGATCCTGCTACAGGTAATACACTTATATATACACTTCTCCTGCCTGAAGATGACTCTTGGCTGGCTTGCCCATCCGCACCCACCGGTCCCGATTGGGAAATAGATGGTGAAGACTATCGCTTCCGCTTCGAATTGAAAAACACAGCATGTCGAACACATCTGGGCAGTACCACGACCTTCGATCCTCAGGCGACTGTGATAGAAGCGAGTTATCGCTGCCCCTGGAACAATAGCGTGCACTCCCCGGGATTGGAAAAAGAAAACGATCACGCACCGGACATTCGCCTGGGAGATATCCTTTATGAACCGGAGGCGGTAAAAGAACAACTCAAAGTCATCCAGACGATCCTCGAAGATGATCACTATCGACCCGAACTTTTGACCGACTGGCGTGTGCGTGCGGAAAAAGAGGCCACTGATAATGCCCCAGGCATAAGACCCGACGTGCGCAGCCCGCAGTTTTCCGCCGACGGTAGTTTTTACGACATGGCCCTGGAAGAGGCCTTCGGTTACGGCGAAGATAATCTCTCATGGCACCGGATCGCTTTGGGGCTCACGCGCTGGCCGCAGGAAGTTCTAAATAACGAGGCATTTCTGGATTTCGTTTGCGAAAAGGGTGAAGACGGTGCATATCTTAACATCAACGAGGAGACAATTATCGGCGGCGCGGAACGGCTCAGCTCCAATCGCGCTTCGCTGGTCAACATGTTGCTGGATGAGTTCCGTGACTGGGCGGTGAACGGCACGACCCCTGAGGACGGCCTGCTGTTCCAGTCGGGCCTGGCCTTCCAATTTGAAAGTGCTTCCTCGGATTGGGAAATCAAAGCAACACACATTGAGGCAAATCAGGGATTCGGTGTGAAACACTCGCTCAGCTGTGCAAATGCTCAAATTGAAAACTTCCACATCACCCCCGGCGCCGGCGGTATCGGTTTCAGACGTAACGAATATCGCTACCGCATCAAAGATATTCTGGAATTCCAGGAATCAAGCGGCATCCATTTTTCCTGGATACTGGAGTGTCTGGACCCGGACAATGTTTCCTCAATCATGACCCATGAAGAACTTTCCGGGCTCGGCCAAAAAGGCCATTTTGAATATTTTCACCATTACGAAATTGAGCGCATTAATCTGACCCGCGACTCACGAAGCGAGAACACCGATGTGCATTTCAAGGTGAGCATCGCCTACATCCCCTCCTTGTTGGACATCGGTGCTGGTCAGGCAGAATTTTTCATCTGTGCCCCACGTTTCGAATTCTCGGATCTGTTTGAAAGCCCGGCGGACATTGGCGACCTGCTGCTTTATCGCATTACCGCTGTGGATGTTTTCGGAAATCGTTCCCAGACGGCTGAATACATCACCGCTCGTAAGCAATTGGCGGCCCCACCACCTCCCAACAAGGGCAGCGTTGCCTATACGGTCCGCCTGAGTACCGAGTCTATAGAGGAAGAGACCCTGGATATCCAAATCGAAGCCGGGGATCTCGCCGCCTGGTCGGACGAACCCGTCTACCATGAGATATGGGTACGTTCGTTTCCTCTCGCCCAGAGCGGTTTTTACGGCTTGGGCGACGATCTCGAAGATGATCCCGACGACATCGACAACGAACCATTGCTCGAACCAAAGGGTATGTCGCTTGTTTCCGCCATGCAGGAAAATTCATTGCAAGGAGGCAACGAGCTGGTTGAAAAACTGGCCCGGGGTTTCGTCTATGAATTCTATGTGCGGACCGTCTCTGCCTCTGGTAATGCATCACGACTGGTGCGCGCGGAGATTCTCAATTATATCCACGGGCCGGCAGGCGCGGCCAAAGAGGATGAAACAGAGAAACCACAAGCATTACTGGAACGCATTCCCCCGCCAACCAACATGGCAGAACAATGGCTGCAACCCGATGCCGTGCGTGCTGAAATCCAACTGGCCGCAGAACCTGTTGTCCATTTTAATACGGATAGTAAAACAGAGATTTCCTACCGCCCCATGGCGAACCCTGCTGAGCGTGAGTTAACCCTGCGTTTAATGCATGAGGCATACCTGGATGAAAATCACATTCACCCGACTGGTGGTTACGAAGTGTATTGCCGTGACCGCGACGTTTCAACTATCGACGATGCTCAGCATTACCAAAAGTTAGCTGAAGTTGAGGTGATAAGCATGGAGCGCTATCTGTCTAACCCGGAAAATACCGATCTCCTTTCCGCCTGGAGGGCAAATTATAAGGGGCCGGGTCAGATCCCGGCCTATGAGCAGATCAACCAAACCGAGGGGCATGATCTGGGTTACCTGGATTGGGAAGATAACAGCCCCGCCACTTCCGGAGCGGCCCTGGAAAACTTCCCGGAGGGCGCGCTGGTCAATGCAAAACTGGAGAACCTACTGGTCCGTTTGCAGGAAAAGACCCGGGATCGCGGTTACGCCATCGCCTACACAAACGTGCTACCGCAAAAAGAGGAGTTGGAACAGCTTTCCTTTGCATCACTGCTGGAGGACTTTAATGACGAAAAGGACAAAAACGGCACTGGATTATTGAAAAAACTGGGTCGATCCGTCGATATCGAATTGCGCCGAGAAACGGAAACCATAAGGTCAAACGAGCTACTCTCCATACTGCGGGAAATCGACGTCGGCCGCACCGATCATGTCTACCTCGAACTGCTTTTCCAGAGCGACCGCAACTCACCCATGCAGCGCTATCGCCTGAGCCTTCTGCCCGTGATCAAAGCCTTGCCGACGCCGGCTGATATCGAACGCGATTTTCCCCTGTTGCCCGAAACGGATCGCCCGGCTAAATTACAGGAAGAAATCGACAAACTGCGCGATCACGCCTTCGCCGGATTCCGCAACTGTCTGGAACTCGCATTGATTAGTCTGGCGGGGGCACTGGAAGAAGGTGCCCGCGAGAGTTATGAGGGTCTGATGCGCCGCTTCCTGCGACAAAGGCCGATCATGCCGCCTCAGACTCGGGTCCTGCCGGGTGCCGCTTATTATTCAGACAATGGTGCTATTTCTCGTCCTGTTAATGCTGATCACACCCTATCAATCCAACTCTATTATCAGCTGGCTCTGGCCAAACGTTTTGCTTATCGTATCAAGCGGGTCAGTCGTTATTTGCCGCTATATAAGAAATTGGGGATCTGGTCTGAGAATCTCTGGTCTACAGAGGATACAGCGATGCAAGTTCGTTTCGCACGTATTAAAGAACCCGCCCCGCCCATTATTCAGTTTTTGGGTGTTAAACAGCGAAACGGCATTCCATTTGCCGAATGGCTCATCGAAGAACACGACGAAGAACTACTAACCCAATCCAATGAAACCCTGCGTAACAGACTCGGTTACCGGGGGATCGCCTGGAGTCTTTTCACAGAAAGAAACTTTGATTGGGAACGCTGGTCAGGTTGGGAAAACGATGCCTGGAAAGCACGTTCGCTGACGCCGGATGACGGCGGACTAGCGGGGCTGAATGCCGAAGAAAAGGCACTACTGGCAAAAGACGCCGCCTGGAAAAACGGCGATCCAAATAACTTCCCGCCAGCGGGCCTGCAGGGACACCCCTTCACCGGGCAACTTGAACCCAAGGGTTCCGTGATCAGGACCCCCGAGTTGCCCTATTACTATCGTTACCGCCTGGGGGCATTCACCCGATGTGACGATCTTGATTCGCCAGTAAAAATGGTCGATGCCGCCGAAGTCTTTGCCGCCAAAACCCCCGAGGTCGATCAGACCAGCGCCGGCTTCAGACTGAATGATGCCGGCGAGATCGAATTTATCTGGCGTATCCCCTCGGCATGGCAAAGCCTGAGCGAAAAAGAGCAAGCGCTATGGCCCAACGAAAAACCCTATGCCACACGACTCTGGGATTTTGATCTCTGTTATACGCTACAACTTCGACGTCAGGGCATTCTGCGCCCCCTGTTTCATCTGCGACTCATCGCGGATGAAAATACCCGGCCTGACGATGGCCCCTGGTTTTCAGTACAAACCATGGCGAGTTACCTCTATAAAGATCCGGTAAAAAAGGGCCGAGTGGAATTCCTCGATCCAGTGACGATACCATCACCCTTCCTGCCGAAACTCTCTGTCAGACTGCGCGGCACCGATAAACTCATAAGCTGGATCAAACGTGAGGATGATTTTGTCTTTGAATTGCATTGCTCTCGTGCTCGTGGCGATTCTCCCCCTACCCGTAATCGGATAGGGAGGCTCAATGAGAATGAAATGGAGGCGAAAACGTCGTGAAAGAGAGTCCATTCATTTTCGAAATCTTTAGTCTCACCAACGGTTGGCGCGGCGAAGCATATCCTTTCGAAAAAAATAAACGACCCAAGGGCAAGCAGACTGAATTTCTTCTGCCCCTGCGTCGTCCTCGCATCCAGGCAGAGGCCGTCAACTATTCTGTCATGCCAAGAACCTGGCAAAGCCGATTGCGTTTTTCCTGGCTGGAGATCGATCTGCCCTCCATCGGAGAGGAACCCCGATTTCTGCGTTTTGAATTTACGACAGATGCCCCCGAGTTACCCGTTATCCTGGGTCATCCCCTCCCAACAGTGGAAGAAAATCCTGAGTTAGAACATTTTCCTGCCCTCGCCGTTTGCCTGGAATTAGTCATCCCCATAACGGACACCCTCCGCTGGCCAGCCTGGATAAAAAAAGCTGCAATCTACAGCGGTGCTACCGGGACAAACGCAACACTTTTAGAAGACGCCCCACCTGCCGTGCTTTTCGTTAATGTCTTTGGAATGGCCCCTGTCGCGGCAGGCAATCACCTCCGCATTGATCCGGATGGATTGCTCCTGGCAGGTAGCAGGGAAATCCCCTGGCGGGATCAGGACGGCATTCAACGTGGCTTGTTCCGATACCTCAGAAGAAAATATGAGGCAGACATATTCAGACACGAATTGATTCTCGAGCAATCACCGCACTGGATGGAAAGTCTGCGGATATATCAGGATCAAATCATTGATGCCTGCCTCAACACACCTGATGAAAAAGGTATGCCGCCGGAAAATATGAAATCCGTGGGCCTCACGCCGGCACCTTTGCCCGAGGAGATCACCTGGCACTGGACAATAGAACAAGGCTGGGTATTCAGTCCTGAGAAATCGCTTTTCGAGTTGGCATTGCGAGGCATCGCGGGTGGTACAGCAATTTGGAAACCCAACAGTATCACCATCGAAAACCAGGGGCTGCAAATCAAGTGCCGTTCACTACCCATAGACCAAAACAACCTGCAATCAATGCAGTACCGTTATTCCAATGACACAACACAACGCGAAAGTGTATGGAGCGGTAGTTTTCATGTGCGACTGAATCATAAGGATCGTGACTATATCGTACAGCAAATGGCCGACGGGTTAGAGGGTGAACAACAAGGTTGGTTGCTCACCGAAACGGGCCCACTGAGTCTCCCGTTGCAAAGTGTAGATGAAATCGATCTTTCCGCCAAGGACAACAGGAATCTGCAAGGCCTCATGACCCTTGGCGAAGTTCCCTGGAAAACATCTCCCGATGATGAATCCGTACTGAGTCCTGATCTCAGTAGCGGGTTTGCAGGCAATTTGCTCCTGCTCGATTTTGAGTCAGCCTCAGCAATTTTCACCTTTGCCCAAGATGAGGAAGGGAATCTCCGGTGTACTCACATTCTCGCCTCTCTGAACAACCCAATATTTCGTATGGAGGAATACCTGCCCTTCTATCTCCACCCCGAGATGAAACGTTATGATGTCAATTTCGGACCTCCCCGCTTGCCGGATATCAAACAAGATACCGCTGAACACGAATTTTCCTTCATCGCGATATCACTGATTCATGCCGAAAGTACACCGCCTGGCCCAAATGAACCCCATTGGCTGTTACAGATCAAATTCCAGACTGGTCGCCGAGGCGCCGAATACATAGAAGGCAACTGGCTGGACACCAACTTGTCAGTAAGCATGCCGGAACAATTCGCCACACGAGCCATCTACTGGTATCGACCAAAAAACCTGCACTGGTTCCCCACATACCCACTATTCGGCGACCCGCGTCAGGACGAGTCCTTGCAACTGTGTGCAGAAAGGACTTTGATGCCGCTACGCCCGGTTACTAATCAACCCATAACCCTAAAAACGGGAAGCAAGCGCGAGACACCTGTACTCCAATCGGGGCAGTTTGTACAACCTGTTCTGGAAACTGTTAACGGAACAGACTTTTTATTTTCCTGGCTCATCCCGGAGATTCCTGGTAACGAGTTTCGTCTGAAGCCCCATGAAGTGGTAACCATTACTGCAGGCAGACCATCATCCGGACTAATCGACTGGGTCTGTCGCTATGAATTACCCATGATGGATGAACCCTTTACCTTAATGGTCGGAGACAAACCTGGCGACCAGAAAAAT
>Ga0224506_10001989_pt1 | contig 14270 bp, 13 predicted proteins | sample SF_Jan12_sed_USG_2_FD_169108 | JGI IMG/M metagenome (GOLD analysis project Ga0224506, IMG submission 169108) | Sediment microbial communities from San Francisco Bay, California, United States - SF_Jan12_sed_USGS_8_1 | ecosystem: Environmental > Aquatic > Marine > Sediment | place: USA... | reverse complement strand
TCAATAACATTATCTTTGCTCATGTGGTGTGCTTCCTTTGTCGTTTGTTTTTCAGCGAAAACAATTATACAACAAAGGGCACGCCACCCTTTCTAGGTGCTCATACACCAGAAATGATCATAACTCATAAAATCGTTAAATACCATGTAACGAGTGTTTGTTGCTGACCTAATGGCCACAATACATAAAGCACTACAATTCCACCAAATACGCAAGAAAAAAGCGCAAAGGGTGCATTTTTGTAGATAGTCTCTATTTGCTGCCGAAATATTTCATCCGGATGGTGTTGTATATTAGGCATACGTATGTTTGTCATACTTCCACCTGCTATATAGTGTGTTAGATATAATGACTAATAGTACATTATTACCCATTACAAAAAATAATTGATTTAGTGCAAATTGAATGTAAGTGAAGTTATTGTAATATGCCAAAATCCTGTTCTTTAGGAGAAAGAAAATGGACGAATCGCAATATAAAAGGGAAAAAATTTTAATTGTTGACGACCACCCACTATTCAGTGAGGGGTTAGAAAAAATTATTCATATAATGGAACCTGATACATGTATATTACATGCCTTTTCTTTTCAACACGGTATTCAGATTTGTGCAAGCCACCCAGATTTGGATCTGATTCTGTTGGATTTAAATCTCCCTGATCGAAATGATGTTTGTATGATTACAGCGTTTAGAAAGAAGTGTCCTGAAATAAAAATTGCGATTATCTCTGCATGTGAAAACCAAGAAACAGTATCGAAGTATCTGAAAGAAGGCGTAAATGGGTATATCCCGAAGTCCTCAAAGAGTAACACACTCATTATGGCGCTAAAGCTAGTGTTGGGTGGAGACGTATACGTTCCCCCGACTGCATTTAATACAGAATTAACATCTAGCAGGAACAAAAAACAAAAATTAACAAATCGACAAATGGAAGTACTACGACTGCTTGGGAAAGGAATGTCAAATAAAGAGATATGTAGACAGTTGAGCTTGGCAGAAGGCACTGTTCGTGCCCATTTATCGACAATATTTTCACAATTAGGCGTATCCTCAAGACTTCAGGCCGTTAACAAAGCAAAGGAATCCGGTGTAATAGCGTGAAGGTTACGTCCACCAGTAATTATGAAGAGATTCGAATTAACAAAGTAACCAACCAATGGAGAGATAATCTATACAGCCTGGAAAACAAGGGATAGATTCCTAAAAACGTGTAATACGGTGGCCAGAGGGAGGACAGGCCCCATCTAACCATTTCGCATGAATGAAAATAGCAGTTGATGGGGGAGGGCGGAAGCCGAAAGGTCACGGGGTCAAGTGGCTAGTTTCATGTACTGTGTCTGGCAGTGGCCTAAAACAGACACAGGCAACGGGCACGACGGTACGGTCATGGGTGCAAAATTAACGACAGACCGCAAAGGAAGCGCCAACAGTGCCTACGCCTTTTCAGGATCCGACTATATTATCATCGCCGATGCGCCACAGCTACGCGGAGGAACAACCTCAGTGTCCGTCTCACTTTGGTTCAATATTTCAGCTTACAACGCGCTTTGGTAGCCGCTAAACTCAAAATTGAATCATGTGACTCGAATAGGCAGGGGGTCCGCCATATTTGGGGACAGAAGGGTGCTATACGGTAGCGAAAAATCAGGCGAAGATTTCCAATGTTTTTAATCCACGGGAGCTGTGGCGCCGCTAAACCAGTGGAACCACATGGTGTCTACGGTGAATCCGGCTAGAGTAAAAATACATCTTAATAATGAACTAGTGGGCGACTGTCCGATTCAAAACAATTGGTTTGCGACTAATGCTCCCGTCGAGATAGGAAGAAACAATTATGACGGCAAGTTCATCACCGGATCTATGGATGATGTGAAAATCTATACAGGCATATTGACTCCAGAAGAAGTAACACAGCTGTTCAGCGAATAACTGTGAAACTGTGATTCAGTATATAAGACTGTTAATCGAATGGCTGGCACTGGGGGCAGGTCGCTCTGTCCCCCAGGCACTATTCGCACAGGCCTGTCGAATCTTAAAGCGGCCAGTGAATTAATAAAGATACCCAAAAATTAGTCGAGTAAACCTATTAGGCTAAAACAGTGTGATTTACATAGGGGTAACACACAGCGCGAAACATGGAACCAATAATTAAAGTTGAAAATATTTGTAGTGCTAGTTAGAATCAAAAGACAAATTATAAAAACATAATATTAGAACTACCAGCCAAAATAATTCCAATGGTCACGCCTATATTGTTCCAGCTATATACGGAGCACTAATATCGTGCATATAAAATGGTAGGGAGAAAAAATGATTGGTAAAAATCTATGGGTTGTATTGTTTGTTTTAGTCCTCGTAACTACAATAGGTTGTTCTTCTACAATTAACACTAAGCAAACGTGGGATAGTGACAGTGCTATTTTTGTAGATGCCAAACAAAGGGGTATATACCGCACTAAGATTGAAGAAATTGATGGAAAGGAAAAAGTAGTAAACCGATATTGCGCAGAACCATCGCCCGATGCCCTTTCAGCAATAGCTGCAACATTAGGAGTAGATTTTTCAATCACTGATAAAGGCAAAATAGGATTGTCACAATCAGTAGCAGAGAGTGCGAGCACTATCGGTATTCGTACCGCTGCAATGCAAGCACTAAGAGATATAATGTACCGTAATTGCGAAGCATACGCGTCTGGTGGAATAACGAAATTCGGCCTTGAAACTCTGCAAAGACGTTTTCAAAGCACCATGGTAGGCATTCTGGCCATTGAGCAGCTGACAGGTGCTGTCAGAGCACCCGCCACCACATTGGTCAGTAAAGCTAACAGCGGATCCGCCGACGCTATAGTAGATCTTACCAATAAATCAGAAGTAGCACGAGCTGCCTTAAATTCGGCAAAGGAGGCGGAAGCTCAAAATCAAGAAAAATTCAAGAAAAGCGTGTCACAGAAGGAAGAAACAGAGAAAATGGTGAAAGACGGTAAGTCCGAGGCAGAAAGAATTGAAAATACTGACAAGCCATCCGATGCTGAAAAAGAGAAGCTGAAAAACTATAAAAAACTTGTCGAACAACACAACAAAAACGTTGCAGAAGAAGAAAGTGCAAAAAAGGCATACGAAACTTCTGTGGCTACGACAAAGGAAAAACAACAAGCCTACAATGCTATAGATTCCGCACGATCAGCTGCACTTACCGGCGGAGGTTCTGGGTCTACAGCAGCTACTATAGAGACTATTCAAGGAAAGCCGTTGAGCGACGAAGCTACGAAACACGTCGCTCTCGCAGTGCAAAATATTGTAGGCCAAGTCACCAACTTAAGTTTTAAGGACGAAGTGTGTACCACTCTCATCGGGTTATCAGCAAATACCGTCCCGAAAAAGGGAAGCGCACTGGATATTTGCCTCACATTATTGAGAGATGGTCGTATTAAAAAATAGGTGACCACCACGATGTAGAATTTTCCTACAAAGAAGGCATTTCTCAATATTTACAAAAACAAATTAATGGGAGTTTTGGTATCGGTTTGCCAGTGGGCTCATACCAAGGAAAGGAGACGGGTAGAAAATTCTGCAACGATAGTCAAACCAAAAGGCATCCGTATCGCTTATAAAGAACTAAGCTCTGCACTTCCGCCGTTTTCACGGGCACTTTCGTATTGACGGAAAGACTCGACCGGTGGCATTCGGAATACGCATCGCTTTTTTGTCAGTGTTCTACGTGTTTTGATGTTGACCGTGTTTGTTAAGCGTTTTTGCATTTATGCGGTGCGCATTTCAGATTGAATGTGGCTGGGTTTATTTAACGCGAAAACAGGCCATATGCGGTCTTAGTGCCTGTCCACTGAATCGCAGCCCAAACTACAATCTTACGGTTAGTTCCCATATGGGTTATTGAAAAGCTAATTCCTGTGAAATCATCACAAACTCTTCTCCACCGACATGCGTATAATTAATGGTGAATACATGGTTTTTGGCAATTGTAGGTGTAGAAGCCAGACGTAAATCCAAGAAATCATCAGATCGATAGTGGTTTGAAATGAAATCAACAAGGGTAACGGCGTTGGTGCCGCCGTTTAGAGCTGCGTAATTATGGTAACCCGCGGCATATACCTCGAATAAGTCGGCTAAATTCGCGCCAGATAAATGCTGTTCATCATAGTCAGCGTTGCTGGTTATGACTATGTCTTCTATGATTTCGTCAGTATATGCTGGGCCTGGTGAACAAGCGTACGCATTTTTAACTATTGCGAAGTTAAATTTAAACCCATTTTTATAAGCGCCAGTATTGCGATCGGCAATTTCGATGCGGAACGAAACATCGTTGAACTTGAATGTATCTGCTTCATTGTTGTTTGGTAGTAATATATTCAAACGAAGTGACTGAATATTATATGTATTTGTAAAACCATCTGGTCCATCACAAGATGGGTATTTACAACCTGGTATAACTATAAAAAATAAGACTACTACGTAGACGAAAAACTTCATTGTCTGTTCGCTTCCTGGTGCAACTAATTCAAAGAAAACAACGCTATTTTGAATCTAACTTCAACACATCACTAAGATCTTTTTGCTGTTGTAGTGCATTTAATACTTTTTGGGTGTAGTACTGTGCTTTGAATTCTGTATTAGACGAAAAATTAGCCCTTGATACCAAGTTAGCAGACAAATTATTGAACGAAGCATGTTCTATGAAAACTATTATGTTAGTGGAGTTACCTGAAAAATATTGGGTGTCAATTAAACTGGTGGACTGGTTTGCATTAAGCACAGTATCCTGTAAATCGCCAATTTCCAGATTTAGCGGGTTTCCTTGCGCGTCGAGTAATATATAGTTGTTACTGCTCTGTGCTCTTCCTGCAGCGGAACCGGTGTTTCGTATTGATATGGACACTTGTTGCGGATTTGTGCCTGTAACAGAATAACTTTCTGCAACAAAGTTATCTTTTGGGAGCCCAAAAGGTACAGGGAGTGTTCCATCGGTAACCGATAAGAATGTTGAAAATTGAATTGAGGCAATTGCAGCATACACATCTCCCAAAATCGCACCAGCAAAATAGCCGCTTTCTCCAGGCCCTAAACAGTGATTAGCGAATTGACTGGTACCTAAGGTACGGATACTCCCATTCAACAACACGCCTATTTCAAGAGATGTGGTGATAGTTGTTTCAGTTGAGTCCCTAATTACTCCTCCGCTCAACGTTGCAGTACAATGGGTATTACTGACCGTGTTATTGGTAACCGGAATTATGATGAAACTCGCTATCGGAGAGTCGTCATTGGTAATATACGCATCTCCAAAATAAAAATCATTGCTTGTTGCCGGGACTGTCAGCGCTACAATTTTATGCAACTGGCTATTGGGTAGAGAATTGTCCCCAATTGATGCACCGCTAATGGGTTTGTTATCGGTTCCACCACCAGCACCGCCGCCGCCTCCACCGCCTCCACCGCCTCCACCATCTCCTCCGCCACTGCTACAGGAAATGAGACCAGATACCAGTAATATCATCGTAAAGCCATACAACGGTAATTTTAATAGCTCAATAGCTTGAATTATCAACCGCACTGGTTTTCTCCTGTTTTTTATTGGTACATTGAGACCATCCTTGAACTTGCTTTTGTGGTTTAAAACAGGCAAACAATTGAGTTCAAGGATAAATACTCTATTCTTAAGACGGTCTGTGCTCTGGCCGGATAACGTGGGTATATTTTTGGTAATTGTCCATCCGCTGCAAGTATTCCTGCATTCTCGTAATTGCAGTGGCCCATCGTTGCCCATACTATCCTTACCGAGAGTAAATCTCTGCCTGTCATCGAGTTGACCGGTAAGGAAAATAAGATGCCAACTATACATTTATCGCTTTCATAACCATGTCGGCTAGGCGACATTTGATTGTGATAGATTATTAAAATTCCACCTTTGATAAGCACGACAGCACTGAGATGTCATCCTGTTGAGATCCAAATACCTGTATAGGTATGGCGGATATATTTTGTCGCAGTAGTGTCTTGTAGTTCAAATCAACGGTCGCCAAGTATCCCACCTGGGGAATACGCCAGTGTGGGTCCAGGTCTGTTAAACGTTGTTGCAATCCATTCCAGGCTCTACTAAACGCCTGTTGCAGAATTGGAGCATAGTTCAAATGGTGCTCTGGATTTGCTTGCGTGAATCCCGCCAATGGTTTGTTACAAGTGGCCCAGCCCAATTCACCGGGTTTTAAAGCGAGTTTGGTCAAACTGTTTACATAAATAACGTTTTGAGTCGCCAGTGCAGCTAAGTGGGCAGTCCCTAAAAAGTCGTAGACATTATCACAGACCAGCCATCGACCGGGGTCTGCGTTTAGCCATTGGTTGATACTCTCCAGTTGCTGTTGGGATAGATAATTACCTTCCGGTATTAATGGATTGGCGATTAATGCTATCGCCTTGGGTGTAGCCGGTAAACGCAGCTCGCGTTGTTTCAGTGTTGGATAGGTATGATACGCGGCGGCTTTCGGAACACATTCAAAATAGACCGGATAAATATCCTCGGGTAGAGCTATTTGATAACCTTCGTTAATAAACTGGGTGAAAATCTCCCGTAATAACTGTCGCACGCCGGTGGAAGATTTAACATAGGCAGCACCTTCGCTGATATTACACGAAGCAGGGTGTAGGTCTGTAATCTGAGCCAATAGCGTATACGGATTCAGCTCATCTAAAGCTAACAGTGGGTGAGTCTTGTTGGAAACCCTATATTCTCGATGTACCGACTCACGGTATTTAAGATACGTTTGGTAGTTCATACACGCTTTCTCTTACTATTACCTCACTGTCTTCCGACTCCAATGAGGCAAAACAACGTCCGTCTGCCATCAGGTTCCAACTGCGACACAGTTTGTGTTCCAGTTCCCAGGATAGGGAAGGTTCGGTATAAGCGGCTATGGACATACGTCTGCCGTATCGTTCCACTTCATAAACCGGACTTCCCCAGGGTAGCGTGGCTGCCATCGACCAGTTCTGTTCACGGGCGTGACACACCAGTAGGCTCAAAGGTACCTGGTTGTCATAGCTCCAGGTATTGGCTTCGTTTTCGTAAAAAAGGGATTCGGTGCTGGTGGATACGTACAATTCTTTAAAACAAATTTGTTCGATTCCCATTTGTGCTGCCCAACTAATATAGCGTTCGATGGTTTCCGCCGAATCCACACCATCTTTTTGCATTACACACACCAAACGCAATCGTAAACCTGCCAAATGCGGTGTTATGGTTTTATAGGCACTGTGAACTCGTTCGAAATCTACATTCAAATTCATGATGGATTGGCATTTTTGATCGTCAAAATGATGGCGTGATATGGCTAAGACAGTCAAACCCTGGTTATCCAGGTCAAGTAGGGCTTGTTCCACATTCGCCGCACTGGAGACAAAATAGCCGTTGCTTATCAATACGGTCTTATCAAAATAGGTTTGACTGATCTGAATGAGTTTGTGAAGTTGGGTACGCGGCAATAATCCCGGTTCTCCGCCCCCGGTAATTACACCACGAATGGCGCCGGCCTGCTTTGCCTGGGAAAACACCTGATGTACCCGTTCAAAGTCAATGCTATTTTTACGTTGTAAGGTGGATATGGACGATGAAGAAAAGCAAAAAGAACATTTCGCCTGACAGCCCCTGGCCACGGGCAGTACCGAAACGCTACGGGGGACCAAATCGCTGTAACTGGAAGAACTGGGTTGCATAACCCGATAAGCCTTGGCCATCGCTTCTTCCATACGTAACGGTAATAGTTTTTTATTCCGAATTGTGTAGATTGCGTTAACAACGATACTCGAGGATTCAATATATTGTCCTAATCCGGTTCCGGTGAATTCATTTGGTATTAAGTCCGACTCCGCGATACTTGTTTCCAAGGCGATGAGTTCGTTACCCGGATACGCCAATGTCTCAAGTAGAGCCTGTGCCTTGTTGATGCCAATATCAATGGACGACTCATGCAGTAAAAAGAAAACGCCCGGATAGGTGATCGACGGCAATTTGGATTTATCGTAGCTGCGTGTGTACTTATCGTAAGCAATGTGTAGATTGCTTAGAACAGTCACATGTAGTTGTTTAATAGTCATAGGCAGGCAGCTCAAGAGCTTGTTTTCCCACAAAATAAATAAAACTGATATTGTAATATATACACTAAATATAATAGTGTAATAATAACACTATGTCAATTGGCAAATCGATCCAAGGAATAGTCAATGAGCAGACTTTATGCCGCTTCGACTACAGCCGGTTTTTTATATGAGACGGTTGTAAAGCCGGTTGGTTTGTGACCCGGTCTTCCGATAGCTGCAAATCGCTGTAAGGGTGAATAAATACTCAATGCCAGGTAAACCAAATCCTGATTTTCGGCATCCAAGACATATCATGAATTTGCTGGAGAAAACCCTATATTAAGCATTGATTGTAGGGTTAATAAAGAAAGCAAGTGGATTTGGCTACACTGAATCCTGTAGTTTCGTCATGATGCGTTGGGCTTTTGTGAGCAAATATGCCCAAACTGCTCATTGATTTGTTGACCGAGCTTGCAGCTTAAAATAAGGAGATACCATGCCTGTTAACTACGATAGACAGCAACTATTTATTTTCGAACCCGAACTTGATATCGGTTTACGTGCCGGTGCTTTTGACGGTTATGGTAATGTGAATGACTTGGATCTGGTTCGAAAACGCGCGGCATTAAACACCTGGATGAATAATGTAAAGCATGAAGCCAGTGCAGAACATTTGAGGACGCGAGGTATGGATACAGGGTATATTGAGTGGCTTCCATACGATCTGGATGATATAAATTGCAAGTGTAAAGCGAAGTTCTATTGGGATCAATTGCAACTGGTCGTCAACTCCAACAATGATCCAAACAACCCATACAACGACACTGCGGTAAAAGAAAACTTAGAGCAATTCAATAAATATTGGAACTCCGAACACAAACAACTGATGGAGGCGGCTTCAAAAAGGCCTTACAAAGAGGGAACAGGAACCTGGACTGTTGTTCATGCTAATCAGCAACCGGGCCTTGCCGTGTTATTCAACGCCGGCATCCTGAGTAATAATCTGTCCACTTTCAACGGTCACAAGTATAACAATATCCAAGGTAAAAGCGGCATGCTGCCTAAACGCACTAATTATTGGGCATACGATTATGATACCGGGAAATCCACGCGAGGAGCAGCCAGAGTAGTGGTTGGCCCCGTTGATGCCAAGAACAATAATAAACGTGAAGTCTGGTTTACCGACAATCATTATGCAACCTTTGTGCGGGTAATCAAAGGCAACAATTTGGTATTGGATGCGCATAAATAAGCCCGTCTTGCTTTCCTGTAGACGAAAACCGGGGATGAAAACTGGGGGCATAATGTTCTGATCCCTGTTTTCGAACTCAGGTTTTATCTCGATTTTTTGTGACCTCGGTTTTGTGTAAGACAGATATAACGTCTACACTAACAAAGTCTGATTAAGCACTAACCGGGTAGAGATGAAGGAACTATAGGATATTCTATGAACGAACCACCAAATATGTTGAGCACCGTTACTCCTTGGGATATGGTCGCCGAGGGTTATGCCGAAACCACAATGACTTTTTTTCGTAGTTACACGGAAAAAGCACTAGAACTGGCAAGACTTAGCAAGGACTGCAAAATACTGGATGTGGCCTGCGGTCCAGGTACGTTGCCGCTTTTGGTTGCCGCTAAAGTCAACTCCGTACATGCTATCGATTTCTCCGAATCGATGATCTCCTTGTTCAGGAATGCAATATCCGAACAGGGCATAAAAAATATTGAGGTTCACTGTGGCGATGGCCAGGCGCTGCCATATACCGATGGGTTGTTCGATACCGCATTTTCCATGTTTGGTTTGATGTTCTTTCCGGATAGAGAAAAGGGCTACAAGGAAATATTCAGAACTCTGAGACCGGGTGGTAAAGTCGTAATCTCCAGCTGGGCGCCGGTTTGCGATTCTACGTTAATGCAAACACTATTCGGTGCCATAAAAGCTATGAAACCGGAAATCCCGGAACCCCAAACCGATATTGAGTCTTTGGAAAATCCGGAGTTTTTCCGCAACGAACTGACTGCAGCCGGCTTCGCTGATGTGGATATCATCGGTTTTAGCGGAGAATTTCCCGTCAATAATGTGAAAGAGTTTTGGACCGACATGGTTAAGGGGAGTGCTCCGATTGTGATGATGAAAAACGATATGTCCAACGATCAATGGAACGAACTTGAGACAGTCGCCCTAGGCTATTTATCTAAGCAATTGCCCAATATGCCAACCACCCTAAGTTCCAAAGCATGGTTTGGAGTCGGTGTTAAACCGTAGGACTCTTTGTGCGGAAAACCTATGTCGAAAACCTATGTCAGAGCACAGTATTCTCTAATGTTGTACCTTGCTATTTACTTCGCCAATTTTGAAATATTCCAATAGTCTTAAATAAAAAAAATCAAGAAATTTGAAAATATACTTGCATTCCTGAAATTCGCAGCTATACTCTAAGCCATGATGATTAAGCAAGCTAAAATACCATTGTCCAACAGACTCTTACCCAAGCTCCGTTTGGGGAGTTTGCTGTGGTTGTTGGTCCCCATAGGGAACATAGTGAAACCGACAGCGGAAAAAACCGAGGCATGTGCCATGCCCAATACTTGTTGAGTAATCTTTCAAGGTTTTCCTTGGAAGGTTGTCCGACCAAGGGAAAAGAATACAAAACCCTGGTCGATGAGTAAGTGCATCCATCAGGGTTTTTTTATTGGCGAAGGAAATGCGAGTGAGAACAGGTTCCAGAGTAAGAAGCAATGAAAATACAAAGTGATCAATACATACTGACTCCGGGTTTCGAGACCTTGCCGCTGGTGTTACCCAAACACCCGTTACCTGCCCATGGCTGGTTTCCCGCTTTCGAATGCATGCTCATAAATCTCAACCATGAAGAAAAAAATTATGGGAAATTAACGATTATGAAATGACCTTCTGCTCACAAACAAGTGGAAGGTAAATAAAATACCTTCCAGAGAACAAACGCCTCGGTAGGTATCGTAAAGATGATAGTTACCGGGGCTTTTTTATGCCCAATCCGAGTCCACTGGTGACCGGATGCTGTTATTTAAAAGTTAGAAAACAGCCCTGTAGTTTAACAGGTAAAACGCCGAGCTTATACCTCGGGAAAGCGCCAGATTAGCGCGTGATGCGGGTTCGAATCCCGCCGGGGCAACCAAGTAAGCCGGGATAGCTCAAGTTAGCAGAGCGACTGCCTTGTAAGCAGTGGGTTGTGGGTGCAAGTCCTACTCCCGGCACCAGAAGGTTGGTTAGTAATTAACTTTGCGACCAACCAGTTAAAGAGATATTGGCAGGTGCACCATCGGTAGGTGACCTCCCTGTTAAGGAGATGCATGTGGGTTCGAGTCCCACCCTGCCAGCCAACATTATCAGGCACCTGTAATAGGGTGTACTGAATGGTTTACGGAACCGGTATGCAAACTGGGTTAAGCGGCCAGGCCTTCAACCTGGTGCCACTAAGGCGTTGCGGGTTCGATCCCCGTCCGGTTCTCTAAGTTTTATCTGGGTGTAGCTCAGTCTGCGCAGAGTTCTCGGTTTGGAACCGAGAGGCCACAGGTTCGAATCCTGTCACCCAGACCAATTTAATGCGGAAACGCAGTTTGTAGAGCGCAACGGTGCAAGGTTGAGGACACGAGTCCATTTCACCGTGTGCGCTCTAAATGACATGATTATGGCGCGGTGGTGCAATTGGCAGATACGCCAGGCTTAGACCCTGGATGTTGTGAGTTCGAATCTCACCCGCGCTACCACAATTAGCCGAAGTACCGGATTAGACTTCGCCCCAGTCGCTTAACGGTAAAGCCCCTGATTCCAAATCAGGCGCCGGCAGTTCGATTCTGTCCTGGGGTGCCAATTTATAAGTCTAAGGAAAGAGAGAGTAGTCAATAGTTCCCGTAGCTCAATGTTGAGAGCATCCGCCTTTTAAGCGGACGGTTGCAGGCGAGAATCCTGCCGGGAGCACCAAGGCGACATAGCTTAATGTAAAGCCCATGGCTCATAACCATGAAGATACAGGTGCAAGTCCTGTTGTCGCTTCCAATTTACTTAATTTATGCAGACACTAACCAAAGGTATATCCAATAAGATATTGCACGAATTCCGCGGACAGACATTCTGTCGTGTACAACGAAAATTGATCGATATACAATAATTATCTTCCGGAATCCGGACAATAAGCGGAGTAACCATGTTAAAGACAGTCGTCATCCTATTTTTAGGCATTATTTCCTTGTTGTATATTTTCAATCCGGGTGCAGGGATATTTGAACTTATACCGGATAATATTCCTTTTATTGGAAACCTGGATGAAGCAACAGCTGTTATGATTTTGCTGGCATGTTTGCGTTACTTCGGCATTGACATTGGGAATATTTTCAAACAACGCGATAACAAACGCATAGACAAAGATTGAGGCGAAAAACGCTTTATGGCAAGACTGATTATTGTTTGTGGTCCTACCGGGGTTGGTAAAACCACTTACTCCATTGGGCTGGCCAAAGAAATTAGTGCGGTTCGATTTTCCATCGATCCGTGGATGCAGACATTGTTTTCTAAAGACATGACGGAATTGGATTACTCCTGGCTGATAGAGCGGGTTTACAGATGTTATGATCAAATATGGGAAGTCAGTGAACAAATATTGTCATTAAACAATAATGTGATATTGGATTTAGGCTTTACGACCAAAGAGCAGAGGAAGGTTTTTGTGGACCGAGGCAGAAAATTGGATATAAACGCCGAAACACATTACCTTGACGCTCCGACGGAGGTACGCAGACAACGTGTCAACCGGCGCAATGCCGAAAAAGATCCCAATGTTTATGCCTTTGAGGTTACGGATATAATGTTTGATTTTATGGAACCCAGATTTGAAGTACCGGATGCCGACGAACTAGAAAATGGTTGTAAAGTGCAAAACATAGATTAGTTAACCCAATATCGTACCATGCACGAGTTCAATCTGGATAAACGTTTTGTCATTCTTTCAAGGATCGCGCTGGCAATACTTATCTTGTTTGCCTTATCGGGTCTTGGTTTGCCGTACCTGGCGAGCGAGAATGGTGTAGATGCAACGGTGCTTATAATCGTGACCATTTCCTTTTGCACTTTTTTCGGTTTTCTAGCTATTTTCGCTTGGATTGTCTTAAGAAAGATTCGCTATGCTGACGTGGTGGTGGACAAAGACGGCATCTGGTACAAGCACAAGGGAAAAGATCATGGCTTAGTGTCCTGGGGCCGCATTGAAAAGGTGAAAGAGCGTGCTCCTTTGCAGTGCCTGGATCTTATAGGGGCTGATGGGGCGCATTTGCTGCGTGTTGAATATCAGTTAATTGAATTTGAGCGGCTTAGAGATTTTATTAACGAAAGAGTGAGAAGTTTCGGGGATGAATTCATCCGATCACACTTCGCAAAAGGAGTATGGCATCATCTTTTTTACTTGCTGATCACGGCGTGCTTTGTAGGGATGGCGTGGTATGTGGGTGCTGAAGGGGAATACTGGTTTGCCGGGGTTTTTGGTGTTCTGGTGATTTTTCTAATTTATGAATATTTTACAACGGTTATATCAATTGCAATATCCACCAATTCTCTTGAAATAGGGTATCCGGCAAGGAAAAAATCTATACCGTTTTCGAACATTCTGGATGTGGTGTTAAACGATGAATTTGTTAAGGGCAGTCGTATTCCTGAGGTGGAAATTATCCTAAGCGATACCACCAAACCGTTAAAAGTAAGGCGATTGGATGTGGATTCAAATACATTGCATACAGTAATTAAAAAGGCTCTGCGCAGGTAAATATCGCGTGTTGTACATGAATGGCCATTATACGTGAATTGATTGAACGGCCACATATTTTATTCTAAGCAACTGCGTAACCTGAATATAAATAATTGAGTGGTACTCACGAAAATAAAGAGCAGTTCCCCGCAAGAGCCCAAATTTGAGAATAGGTGCAATTGCCTAATCGCTTGATTTCCGAATTGACCACCACCGCATTGTCACGACTCCAAATCCGTGTAAAGCCGGCATCATACACGCCTATTGTTTAATGGGTAACCACTATCACTTGCTTATCGAGACTCCCAACGCCAATTTAGGTCGAATTATGCGCCATATCAATGGGGTTTACACACAGCGTTACAACCACCTAAAGCGGACAGACGGCCCGTTGTTTCGAGG
>Ga0224506_10001988_pt1 | contig 14271 bp, 11 predicted proteins | sample SF_Jan12_sed_USG_2_FD_169108 | JGI IMG/M metagenome (GOLD analysis project Ga0224506, IMG submission 169108) | Sediment microbial communities from San Francisco Bay, California, United States - SF_Jan12_sed_USGS_8_1 | ecosystem: Environmental > Aquatic > Marine > Sediment | place: USA... | reverse complement strand
ATTTACCGATGGGCATTATTCTATCTCTGATTATTGCAACTTTGTTTTACGCCCTAATCGCATTAGTCGCGGTGTTGAACGTGCCCCCCAAACAATTAGCCATGAGCGATGCGCCACTGGCTTTGGTGTATGAGTCGGCAACAGGCCAACGACCAATCATAATTTCCATTATCAGCTTATTCGCCGTCGTCAACGGCGCCTTAATACAAATTATCATGATCGCTAGAATTCTTTATGGTATGAGCACACAACAATGGCTACCTAGTTTTTTAAGCACCATTCATCCACGCACCAATACGCCCGTGCTTACCACGCTAATTGTTGGCTTGATTGTTCTTTTATTCGCTCTCATTTTTCCTTTGCTCACCTTAGCCAAAGTTACTAGCTTTTTTATTCTTGCAGTTTTTGTATTTGTGAACTTAGCACTCATCCTAATTCGTCGTCGTTCAAATGAAAAATTTGTCTACCCCGCTTGGGTTCCTTATGTCGGCTTGTTTAGTAGCATTGCATTAGTAACTTTTGAAATCATAAATCAAATCTAATGATTGTTTATCCGATGCTCGTTTAGTTTTCTAGTATGGAATATTTCCAATAACCAGTTGTTAAAGCCTAAAAGCAAGATTTTTTAGCTCAACACAACAGGAGATAATTCATGCGACACTTTCTTTTTTTAATAATTTTTTTTATCAGTATAACGCTGCCAGGCTTTGTGAGTGCAGAGACTGTTTTTCATGAAAACATACGACCGTCAGTACATACCACGACCCCGCTATATTCGGTGGCCGGTTTATATGAATGGGCGGATGATATTCCATTCGAAGGTAGTCATTTGCTTAGCAGTTTTGCATTTAGCTATCGTTCAACGCAACCGCTTCGTGCTTACTTTCGTTTTTATGGCGTCGATCAAAATAGCGGATTTCCAGGCACACTGATCGCAGAAATTGTACGTGAGTTGCCTGCAAACACCTCATCAACTCCAAGCACGATTCAACTGACAGCAGCAGAGCAGTTTTATTTTTCTGCAGAACCCAATCTCAACAGAAAGTATCAATACACATCAATTAACGGTGCATGGTTCAGTGTGCAATTTGAACAGAGCAGCGCGACACTCAATCCTGGTACTTTACTGATACGCCAAGCGCGCGGCGGTAGTCGCCGTGGTATGTATAATATGAGCGTCGGTAGTTTTGTTGCGACGTTTGATCCTGATGGTTTTTTACCGGGTTCAATGTATTTACAGCTCACTGGTGGTGGCTCAACTACGGTTCCCACGCCTCCAGCAACACCTGACGAACCCACAAATGCAAACCCGCCACGACTGGCAGATGTTAGTATCTCACCATCAACCATTTATCCTGGCGGTAGTGCTGTGCTAACGATTTATTTGCAAAACAAAACCACTGAAGCCGGTGTATTTGTCGATCTGCAATCCAGTCGTGAGGCATTGGTAGCAGTACCGGATAAAGTTGAGATTCCCGCAGGCCAAGATCATGTATCAATTCAATTAAATGCCAGTTATGAATTACGCCGTGATAAGCAGCGAGTAAAAATACGTGCTCAATTAAATAATGATGATGCCAGTGTGAAATTGAAAGTTAAACGTAACTAAATCTTTTTCTTCGTTATTTTGGCAGTCGATGGCTTCCATCGCCATCGACTGCATATACGCTTGACCATATATATGGTTTAACGTATATTCCCTCCTCATGAACATCACACTCGCAAGTCTATTTCAACTATTATCCGATGAAACCCGGTTGCGCTCGCTTGTATTAATGCAACAACATGGCGAATTATGCGTATGCGAATTAATGCAAGTCATGCAGCTTGTGCAACCAAAAATTTCGCGCCATCTTGCCCTATTGCGTGATGCATCACTCGTCACTGACCGACGCCAAGGCCAATGGATTTATTATCAACTCAATCCTGAGTTACCGCTTTGGCTGAAACAAATCATCGAAACGGCCAGCCAACAATCGGCCTTGGAAACAGCATTTGCTCAAGATGAAAAAAACATGCAGCTCATGTTAAATCGTGCAAAGCAAAACATTTGTACTACAGCTTAAAAGAGATTACTTGAATGAATATTCTATTTTTGTGCACAGGAAATTCCTGCCGTTCCCAAATTGCTGAAGGCTGGGCCAAACATTTCTCCCAGGGCCAATTTCAAATCCAATCGGCAGGCATTGAAGCCCATGGTAAAAATCCCCGTGCAATCGCTATTATGCAAGAAGTCGGCATCGATATCTCAAAACAAGAATCAACTAAATTGACACCTGAATTGTTAGCGCAAGCCGATTATCTAGTAACGGTTTGTGGCCATGCAGATGAACATTGCCCTGTACTGCCTCCCGGCAAACAAAAAGAACATTGGCCACTTTCAGATCCTGCCAAAGCTCAAGGCAGCGAGGAAGAAATCATGGCCGTGTTTCGCGCATCCCGCGACGATATTAAACAACGGGTTCAAAACGTATTGCAACGCTTAGCGCAAGCACAAGCGAGTCAGCAATAATGAATTTATTCGAACGTTATTTGTCTCTATGGGTAGCCCTGTGCATAGTGATAGGCATAGGCTTGGGACATAAGTTTCCTGATCTATTCATACACATCGCTCAATGGGAAATAGCTCATATTAATTTGGCGGTGGCAATATTAGTTTGGTTCATGATTATTCCCATGTTATTAAAAATCGACTTAAGCGCTTTAAGTCAGGTTAAGCAATATTGGCGCGGCATTGCTGTTACCTTGTTTGTGAATTGGGCAGTCAAGCCGTTTTCCATGGCCTTGTTGGCCTGGCTGTTTATTTATTTTTTATTCAGTGATTGGCTGCCCCATGATCAATTGGACTCGTATGTCGCCGGTCTAATTATTCTCGCAGCCGCGCCCTGTACCGCGATGGTCTTCGTCTGGAGCCAACTCATGCGTGGAGAGCCACATTTCACCTTATCCCAAGTCGCGCTGAACGATATCATTATGGTTTTTGCTTTTGCGCCGTTAGTGGCATTGTTATTAGGTATTTCCTCAATTACTGTACCTTGGGATACATTGCTGTTATCTGTACTGCTTTATATAGCGGCACCCTTATTGATTGCGAATTTGTGGCGGCGTTGGCTATTGGCTCAGCAAGAGGGACAAAAAAAATTAACAACAGCGATCAACTATGCACAAAAACTTTCCATGATTGCATTGTTAGTGACCTTAATTTTGTTATTTGGTTTTCAAGGTGAGCAAATTATAATGCAACCTTTGGTAATATTGTTATTGGCAATACCAATTCTATTGCAAGTTATTTTCAATGCCGGTCTCGCATATTGGTTAAATCGTAAAGTAAATTCACCGCATTGCGTAGCTGGCCCATCAGCATTAATCGGTGCCAGTAATTTTTTTGAACTCGCTGTCGCTACTGCGATTGCTTTATTCGGATTTAATTCCGGTGCCGCGCTGGCAACTGTGGTTGGAGTGTTGATCGAAGTACCAGCAATGCTACTTGCTGTGCATTTTGTTAACCGCAGTCTTAACTGGTATGAGGCCAAACCCGGTATCCAATTAACCAGTGAATGTTGCCCAACTCAGATAAAATAAATTAAGAAGAATTTTGAGAATAAACACTAAAAATGAGCAGGCGACAAAAACCCTCGTCGCCTACTATAAAAAGCTGTTAATCCAAACCCGCAAATTGCACTTGACCAATATTATGTTCTGCTAGTTGAACTTCGGGTTGTATTTGTATGCGTTCGGCTAATAAAACATTGCCATTACCGATTTTTCCGATGTCGAGACCACGTAATAATCCCAAACCGGTAAAACTCACCCGTCGCACATTATCCGCCGTGAGTTCCGCTTGAATGGGTTTAATTAACCATTGATTCAGATTACGTCCATTATCCGCACTGGGCTTGTCTGGATTTTTTTGATTGTGCTTATTGAATTGTTCGATTTGTTTTTCTAAAGCGCTGATTGAAACTTTGCTATCAAATCGTTGCAATTGATTGCGATGGTCTAAAATTAGCTCCACTCGATCCATCATCGGCAACATATACACTTGCATATCAGCGCGAATGACTGCCTCACGTTGTCCACTATCACAAACCAAACAGCGACGACTCCATTGACGCTTAACATTGAGTAAACGCAATTGGCGTTTGATTCCCGCTAACACCTGACGCTGATCCTTTGCAGATAGCTTGCTCGCTTGTTGTAATTGTAAGTCAAACCATTGCAAATAAAACGGCTCAATTTCTTCATCGATAATAACGGCTGATTCCGCCATACGTTGCGGTAACACATTTTCCAGGGATTCTGCGGCATGTTCATAGGCGGTTAGCGCATAGGTTTTTTGTCCATCCAACCAAAGTAGACGCGCTAACTGTTTTTGCCACAAATACAAACTTTCTTCATTATTGACTTTCTGTGCTGAAAAAGCAGCTTGCTGAGTCAATGAAAGCGCTTCATCAATACGCCCTTCATCGGCATACAGCCGTGCCATATAACCCACAGCATAGGCTTGCTCGTTATCTAATTTTAATTTTTCTGCCAGCTTCAATGCATCATCATAATGTTTGAAGGCTTGCTTTCGCCAAATGGAAGTATGATCAAATTTGCGATAGGCTTTGCGAAATAATTCACCCATGGCCAGATGTTGTTGCACACGATATAAATCACTATCCAGACTCGCGAGGATTTTTTCATTGGCTCGTAGCGATGTCCAAATGCCTTCTTTATCACCTAAATCAATTTGTGCACGCACTACGTTTAAACGACTACGATAAATTAATTCCGCGTTTTTTAGCTTTTTTGCCAAGTCCAATGCTTGATGAAAATTGTTAATGGCATCCTCATAATCACCCATTCGAGCATCAGCGGCCCCAAGTTGATTAAAGGTAACCGCAAGTAAAAATTCATTATTCAATTGCCGTGCGGTTTCATTAACCACGATTGCATAATCTCGACTATCACTATGAGCGCCTAAACTTTGCGCCAAGCTTGATAATCGATGATAAAGTTTTAATTTGCTTTGCAAAGGTGCATGGCGCAACAGAGGTGTTGCATTATGCAAGCTCCAGTAAGCAGTACGGGGTTGTGCTTGAGACTGGTATTCTTCGGCCAGCGCCATCGAGGCATCAACCGCTTGCGCATATTTACCAGCTTGTTTCGCTGTTTTGATTTGCTCTTGCAAGTCATTCAAGCGAATTTGCTCAGGCGTGACTTGAGTTTGGGTCGGCACCGCGTTTGTTTTTGTCGAATCCGTTGGCTCAGCAGCAAACGCAACGGTATTTGTTTCAAGTAAAACAGTCAGGATTAGCACTGGAGAAATGGCACTGTAAATAAAGCCTTTCTTATCCATGACTATTCTGTAAGCTGTTGTAATTATTGAGCTAGCCATTTAATTTCCCTGATCGAAAAATATACACTGTCGTGCTTCACACACTAGCAGGAATTACCCTTAAAGTAAAAATATTGAGCGTTTGAGAACAGCCTTCGCAATAATAGCAAGTTGTATCTAGCCTGCAAAATTACTCGATTGCTTACACATTCCTTTATCATTACATCATACAGTGCCCAACAATTCGCAAAACACCTGCCAGTTAACTGTTTTTAAGCACAGTCCGCAGGTTGAGTGGGTTGTATTTCAAGATCTAGCCACCACGATGAACCGGGGTGAATCGTTACATCACCACCACTATTGCTTATTTGGATAGGAATGTTCATTAAAGCCTCTTGTGTACACGCTACTGCCACCACATTGTTGCTGCTATGATTGAAATCGTTGCCAACGTCGGTTTGATCGCCTGGATCCAACAGTGCAATCGCCGCAATATTCACATTTTTAACTTTGGCAAATGGAATAACATTATCAGGAAAGGGATTGAAAAATCCGGTCTCGGGCGAAAACCCAACGCGCAAACCTAGAGCACTTAGATCAGTTCCGGCACTCGCTGGCATGAATAGAAATCGAGTATGACGTAATACCAATTTCTCACCTGCCGCTAGTCGTATAGGAAAGTATTGAATAAATTCCAAACTACTTTGAATTCGAACGCCAAATGATCCACTTTCCCTATAAGCTGTTCCGGTAATTTGAAATCGTTCACGCCCTAATTCTGAGCCATCTATTCGCTCTGCATTCTTGGCTTTACTCACCGTGGTATCTAGGCCAAACTCCCCTCCAAGATCTGATGAGCGCACGAGTTGATCGTTAGCGCTGGGTGGGACATTTGTAGAACTCACGCCAATACTGAGTTTTTTATTGCCAGCGTCGATAATAACTGTTGCATTGGAAACGCCTTCAACTGTTAGGGTATCGCTGGTACTGCTGGCCACAATGGGATCAACTTCGGCATCCGTGTCATCAATAGTTGTAAATACATTTTGTGAGCCGCCACCGCCGCCGCCACTTGCGTTAATAATAATTTCGTTACCCGTCCCGGGTTGCAAAGTCACATTCGCACCAGCACTAAGTTTAAAGTTATCATTGGCATTTGCTGCAAAAAAATCATTACCACCAGCATTAATGCTCGAAAATTTATTAATATTAAAAGCAACATCGTCTGCTGTGACAGTGCCATTGGCGATTTTCGCGCTGGTGATAGCATCATTCATTATTTTAGTTTCACTGACTGAGTTCGCCGCCAGTTTGGCTTCGCTAACTGCGCCATTGCTGATTTGATTTGTATCAACGGCATTCGTCGCGAGTTTTGCGCCAGTCACCGCGGCGCTAGCAATTTGATTACTTCCAACGGCATTATTAGCAATTTTTACGGCTGTTACCGCATTATCTGCGAGTTGATTGGTATTCACAGCATTATTTGACAGCTTTACGGTTGTCACTGCTGCGTTTGCAATATTATCTGAATCAACCGCGCCAGCAGCGATTTTACTGTTAATCACTGCACCAGTTGCGATTTTTGTCGCGACAATTGAATTGGAAACTAATTGGTTTTCACCCACTGCATTAGCGGCAATCTTACCAGCGACGACTGCATTATTGGCGATTTTTGTACTATCAATAGCGTTACTCGCAATTTTTGTAGAGGTGACGGCTGCATCTGCAATCTGTGCACTATCCACGCCCGCGCTGGCAATACTGATGGTTGTGCCCGAAATACTTATTCCGTTGCCCGCACTATAACTCGTGCCGCCATTGCCACTACCGCCGAGGGAACAAGTCGAACTATTGCTCTGAAAATCGATACTAGTGATAAATTCATTGGCACCACATTCAATATTATTGAGTTGTTGTTGCAAACCAGACGTATCAAGTTGCGATTGAGGGACAATAAAATTCTGATCGAGACTTAGCGCAACATCAGCACGCTGCGCGCGATTGGCTAGGTTTGATTGCTCAGCATTATCCGCCTGACTGGCGCGATCAGCCACACCGGCCTGTAAAGAATAGGGCACACTGCTCAAACGACGATCGGGACTCAATCGTGTGGGTTCGGCCTGAGTGTTAGAACTTACCCATACACGTAAAAAGGTCTGACTATTATCTTGAAACACTGTGGTGGGAATTGCTTGCATATTAGCTAAGCTAATGTCGCCAAGGTTAATATCAAAACGACCGCCGTCAACAAAACTTCTTACCAAATAATATTGACTGCTATTATTTTGCTGTAACTCACCGTTGGAATTCACCAGGCCATTGCTCCATAGCACTTGTGCATCCTCGCCAGCACTATTCACAATAGCAAAACCAAAATAACGATCACCAGTGATCTTACTACCCTGCTCGCTTAAGCTACCGCTATACGGCACAATGGTTGGTACTTGTGCGAGAGCACTAATCGTCATCAACGCAAGTATCATGAAACCAATAATTCTTTTTAGCCTAAACACTTTTCACTCCCTAAAACTTTTCTGATTCTTGTCATTCAATTCGGTAAATACCACCGCTGGCTGCTTGTGTAGAAAATTGCAGATAGCTTGGCGGGTCAACTTGGATCCGATAAGTGCCACCGCGTTGCACCGGACCTATAGGAATCGTTTTACTGGTATCGCTCCAACTATCCCATCCCAATTGTAATTCTGCGATGTTGGTTATGCCGTCATTATCATCATCGAAATAGGAATAGTGGTCAAAATCAACGGCGACATTTTTATTCTTGATAATTTCTATGTCAGTTTGGGCACTGGCCACTCGCACTGCTAATTCGATATCAGGGTGTTGCACAAAATATTCGATACTGACCACATGTACACCAGGAGTTAGAGCACCCGTGCTGCCACGGACCTGGCGCTGTAAACGATCCACTTGTAGTGCTAGTTGTGGTCCGTCATCAATACGCAAATAGGCTTTCAGTTGACTGTTGGCAGACAAATAATCATCAAGCGTTGGAGGAAATGGCAGCAAAACACGCCCAGTGTTGAGTTCAATTATCCCAGTGGAATCCTCGGATGATTTATCACAGGCAACCAATAACAACAGCAACACTAAAACTATCCCTAGATAATTCAGTGGCTTGGCTTCATATTGTAGGCGGCTAAAAAGACCGTTCCTTGCGTCTATCATATTGATCTGCTTATTATATTTGTATTGTCTCCCATGGAGACAGAGAGCGAAATAATATCGCTTGGCTGGCTGGGGGTCAAATATCTAAATGATTGTCGATTAGCCGTGGCTAATTAATGGTTTTGCGCAAATCCTCAGAGGAATATTGCTGATGTAACCACTGTGTCATATCTGTGGCACTCATGGGTGTATTAAATAGGAATCCCTGGGCTTCATCGCAGCCTTGGGCAGCGAGAAATACCAATTGGTTTTTTTCTTCCACGCCTTCAGCAACCACTTTAAGACGTAAACTATGCGCCAAGCGAATAATTGCTGCTACCATGGCTGCACCATCCGAATCGTTACACACATCTTGAATAAAACTACGATCGACTTTTAGTGCCGTTACCGGAATGGTTTTTAAATAACTTAATGAGGAATAGCCGGTTCCAAAATCATCAAGCGATAAATTCACACCGGTCTCCGCCAGTTTTTGAATAATTTTGGTGGCACAATCGATATTTTCCATGAGCAGACTTTCCGTCACTTCCAAATGCAAACAAGTAGGGTCCATGTGCGAAGCCTCTAATACTCTTGATATGGTATTGACCAGCTCATTCTGTTTAAACTGTCGTGTGGATAGATTCACTGAAACACGAAGCTGACCATAACCTGAATCCATCCATGCCTGGTTTTGTAGACAAGCTTTGTTCAACACCCATTCGCCAACGGGAATAATTAAACCTGTTTCCTCCAGTAAATGAATAAATTGATCTGGTGCGAGCAACCCCATTCGAGGATGATGCCAACGTAATAATGCTTCCGTACCAATCAAACTACCATTCGCGATATTGAATTGCGGTTGATAATACAATTCTAACTCATCAGACTCGATGGCTTTGCGTAAACGATTCACCATATTCATGCGTTGGGATACGGCTATTTTCATTTTTTTGCGATAATATTCGTAGCCACTACGGCCTTTTGCTTTTGCCGCATACAAGGCCATATCTGCATGTTTAATTAAATCCTCGGCGTTGTCACAATTATCAGGATAACAGGCAATACCGATGCTGGTGGTGATATAAACTTCCTGTCCGGCCACTTCCAGCGGTTCGGAAAGACAATCAATAATTTTTTGTGCAACTTTAGCGGCTTTCTTTTTATTGCCAACATTTTCCAGTATCACCGTAAATTCATCACCGCCCAAACGCGCAATCGTATCGCCTTTTCGCACGCAGGTTTGAATACGTGCGCCTGCAATGATGAGCAACTCATCACCCGCATCATGACCCAAGGTGTCATTTATATCCTTAAAATGATCTAAATCAAGAAACAGCAAGCCGATAATCGAGTTATTGCGGTCCGCACGGGTCAAAGCTCGATTCAATCGACGCTTGAATAAAGTTCGATTAGGCAAATCCGTGAGCGGATCGTATTCGGCTAAATAGGCTAAGCGACGTTCAGTGCGTTTACGTTCAATCGCATAACGCAAGGCACGAATCAATAACACGCCATCGCCCTGCCCTTTAACAATATAATCTTGTGCACCTTTTTGCACAGCTTCAAATGCTAGGTCTTCATCCGCTTGGCCGCTGAGTACCACAATGGGTAGTTGCGGCGCGATCGTGATGATTTCGCTTAATGCACCCAAACCCTGGCTGTCAGGTAAATTCAAATCCATTAAACAAACATCAATATCCAGCGAATTCAGGGATGAAATCGCTTGGCTCAAGGTTTTAACATGCGTCAGCTTAAAACGGGAATCACCCCATTCCGCGAGCATTTCACGCACTAAACGTTCATCGGCGGGATTATCTTCTAGCAGCAATAAATTAATGATGTCATGATGCATATGAATTCACTCAGTTGGCGTCGTCTTCCGGCGGCAGTTTGACAATACTCAACCAAAAGCTTTCAATGCTATGAATGATCTGCATGAACTGGTCGAATTCTACGGGTTTGGTCACATAACAATTGGCATGAAGATTATAGCTACGCAAGATATCCTCATCGGCACCGGAGGTGGTTAGCACTACCACAGGAATACGTAAAAGCTTATCTTGACGTTTGATTTCTTGTAACACTTCTCGTCCGTCAATTCGGGGTAAGTTTAAATCGAGAAGTATTAAATCAGGTGTACTCACTTGTGTGTATTGGCCACGCTTGAATAAAAAGTCCAGCGCTTGTTCACCGTCTTGTACGATGGATAAATGATTGAAGACTTTTGCGTCTTTCAAGGCTTCCTGGGTCAAGCGAATATCGGCAGTATTATCTTCTACCAATAAAATATGAATCGGCCGGGCTGTGACTGCCTGATCCATGTTAGGCTCCTAGTGCGTTTATTTTTTTAATGTAAAATAGAATCGACTACCTTTACCTCGCTCTGATTCCAACCAAATTCGACCACCATGCAATTCCACTATTTTCTTCGCAATCGTTAGGCCAATACCGGTTCCTGCATATTCATCTTGAGTGTGTAGGCGTTTAAATAATACAAATATCTTGTCAGCATACTGACTATCAATACCAATACCATTATCTTCCACCACAAACTCAAAAGCTTCATCGGTATTTTTCACTTGAATCTTGATTACCGGACTCTGATCACTTTTAAATTTTAGCGCATTTGAAAATAAATTCTGAAATAATTGAATTAATTGAGTCCGGTCTCCACTTATGCACGGCAATTGAGCGGATTCGATGGTTGCCTGTTCATCTTCGATTAATACCCACAAGTTTTGTTTCGCTTGCTCCAATACTTCGTTTAAATCGATTGTATCGAACTGCTTTTGATGGGTGCTGACGCGAGAATAACTTAGCAAGTCGTTGATCAAGGATTGCATACGCTTGGTACCGGAAACAATATAATCGATGAATTCATCAGCTTCCTGGTCGAGTTTGCTAGCATAACGTTTCGCCAGTAATTGGGTGAAACTTGCAATTATTCGCAAGGGTTCTTGTAAGTCATGTGAGGCGACATAAGCGAAGCGTTCCAATTCCTCATTTGAACGCTCTAGATCTTGTTTCTGGCGTTGTAGGGTTTGCTGGATTGTGACGCGTTCCGTCACATCACGAATTGCGCAGACGACATAAAAACCCTTGGCCGATTGGATGGGCGACAAACTGACTTCAACCGGAAACTCATGACCCAGTTGATGCCGCGCATATAGTATTTGCCCGTCACCCATTGCACGTGGTTGATGAGTTTGTACATAGCGTTGAATATGCGCAGTATGCGCGTCACGAAAGCGAAATGGTATGAGCTGATCGACGGGTTGTTGCAATAACTGATTTTCTTCATAACCAAACAGAGATTGTGCAAGCTCATTCATATATTGAATCTCACCGTGGGTATTCACGATGATGGTGGCATCGGGAACGGTGTCATAAATTTGTTGCGATGCTTTATCCAGCACATCGATTGAAAGCATATTCGTCGCCATGGTTTTTTATTGATTCAAAACCATATTCCCTGTGACTACCCAGGGAAAGTATAGGCAACAAAGCTTAGCAAGAGCAAGTTGTTGCAAAGATTTAATCAGAGTTTATTGTTATCAGTTGAGTATTAGATAGCGAAATGCATACGTGCCTGGATCACGCTAGGGTATTGCGGACCTTGAATCGCATTATTGTCCATGTCCATATACACATATTCCAACATGAAACGGATATTAGGATTTGGGAAGTAGGACAAACCGACACTAGAGTTTTGTTCGATACCGCCAAAAATGCCATTTCCGCTGCCCACGGAATCGTTGTCTGATAAATCAATATAGCTGTAACGTAGTGCCAGCGACCAAGCGCCAATGGCTGCACGTGGTCTTAATCGAGTGAAAGTACCAGTTTTGCGCTCATAAGGACGGGATTCACCGGTAATAAACCAATTAAACCAGATGTAAGCACCATCAAAACTATATTCGCTTGAAGCTTTAATATTGGTGGAAATAAATTCACCTTGCATTGAAAATTCATTCCAAACGGCGGCAAACTCAAAGCCATAGGTGGAAATACTTTTCACATCTACTATGGTTCCTGTGTCTACGAATCTGCGTCCATCAACATGTGATTCTGGTCGATGACTAATTCGATGATAAGGTGAATTACTATCAGGTGGCTGACGCCACGCGTAAGAACTACCTACATGTAAAATTGTTTTTCCTTCATGAATCGGCGCAAGCGTAAATCGTCCTCCACCACCGATGCCTTCATCGCCAAAGGCGTTGACCCAATACGGTTCACCAGTTAAGGCCAACGCCAACGAACCGTTCGACCAGGCTACTTTGTAAGCCGCACCGATTCGATAAAATGGCGTGAAAATATTGGGTAATGCACGTTCCATAAAAGTTAAATCACTTTCACTTGTCATATCTTCTAAACTGAAGGGCTGGCGAAATGCACCGATAGTCCAACCTTTGTTGCTCACATAAAAATCTTCGATTAAAACCAAACCACTGGGATGACTAAAATCGGTTTGCATTTTGTAATTCCAACCACTCACCGTACCACCAAGAATCAATCGTGCGCGCCGTAACTCTGAACCGCTTTTTAATTCCGTGACATCGTCGCGATAATAGGCATAGTCGGCTTCGACCATGGTGCCAATCAACAATTGAAAATTGGAACGATCAATTTGTGGTTTTTCAAATGATTTGGCTTGCAGTGACGGAAAGCAAATTAATCCGAAAAATAGAACTATTAATCCTAAAGAGTAAAAACGTTTATTTTGAGCAGAAACGCGTTTGAATTTTATTTGTTTGGACATAAGTTGGCGGCCGTTGAAATTCTCAATGATTAATACAAAACCCTAAAATTGTGTTTCGTATTTGCACTCTATATGCCAGTTAAGCTGGATTTGCAAAATCTTGCACTTGCTAACTTGTTGATCCCAGGAAATTATTCAGTTTGAGTTTGCAGATGAATCAAAAGTTAGGTTTGCTTTTACGCATAGCCGTGGTGATTTAGGGCGCTTGAAGCACTCAAGTATATTTTCTCTGCAAAAATTAGTTAAATTTTGAGAAGATTATTATTTCTATTTGGCATTCAAACCACGAATATAGGATTCCACGCTAGCGGCCAATGCTTCAAGCTGGTAGCCGCCTTCCAACATGGAAAGACTGCCAAATTGACAATACTTTGAACTTAACGCGGCTACTTGCTGACCTAACCAAAAATAATCAGTTTCATTCAACGCCAAACCGCCTAATGGATCACGCATATGTGCATCAAAACCGGCAGAAACTAAAATAATATCTGGTTGAAATTGATCAATCGCTGGAAACCATGAATCACGAATCGCTTGACGAAACTGTGCGGACTCCGTTTCTGCCGCGAGAGGAGTTTTCACGATTGTTGAATAAGAACTACTGGTTTCACTAAACGGATAAAATGGATGTTGAAAACTGGAACAGAATAAGATGGCCTGATTACCCTGTACAATATCTTCAGTACCATTGCCATGATGCACGTCAAAATCAAGTATAGCGACTTTATTAATGGATGGCTGCTGTAAAGCTTTCATCGCAGCAATTGCGATGGCGTTAAAAATACAAAATCCCATGGCTCTATCATGTTCGGCGTGATGACCCGGTGGACGTGTATTACAAAACACATGACTGGCTTGTCCTGTGACTAATAAATCTATTGCCTTAATCCCGGCACCCACGGCCCGTCTGGCGGCATCTAAGCTCCAGGGGTTCATGCTGGTATCAGCATCGAGTATGGTCTGTCCATGGGACGGTGCTGCGGCAAAAATTTTATCCACATAGTTTTTATCGTGGGCT
>Ga0224506_10001987_pt1 | contig 14275 bp, 9 predicted proteins | sample SF_Jan12_sed_USG_2_FD_169108 | JGI IMG/M metagenome (GOLD analysis project Ga0224506, IMG submission 169108) | Sediment microbial communities from San Francisco Bay, California, United States - SF_Jan12_sed_USGS_8_1 | ecosystem: Environmental > Aquatic > Marine > Sediment | place: USA... | reverse complement strand
ACATGAGCCCCTGCCTCCTGCTCCACAATAGGTTGGTAGTACTCCACCTTATCCACTTTCACTTTCTCCAATGGTGTCCATGATTGTGGGTCAAAAGGAATCCGAACGATGTCTAATCCATTTACAGTATGGTCATTGTAATATATTGAATTACCATCTAATGAAACGGCTGCATTATATGCACCATATTTACTACTTGTCACCTGATAATGTTTACCCGATTCCAATTCCATCGCATACACATTGTCAATCCCCGATAAGGGTGAGTGATAGAAAAGATACTTATCATATAAAAAAGTATTGCCTATGTTTTCAAAAGAGGGAGGCATCAGCTCCTTTTCAGTACCTGTTTCATAGTCCAAGAGTACGACCGATTTTCCTAGGCTATTGGTTTTCATTACCACGACTTGTTTTTCATCGGGTGACCATGTGGGTAGGTTGTAAAATGTATTTGATTCGCTTTCAAATCGTTTGATTTCTTTTCCGTAAAAAGCATCCAGTACCACAATTTGATAACTGCCATTTTCTTTTGCTTCCACAGTAAGTACTTTTGTTCCTTTTGGCGATAATGCCGCACTATGAAAACGAGTGCCTTGTGTCAGTTTTTTATTTTTCCTCGTTCCCGTATTTAATATTTCAATTACCGAAAAGCTTTTATTGTCATACCTAGGGTGAAAACGGAATTCATTCCATACCAAGTTATTCCCTAAAAGCGAAAAAGTACCTGAATTATTGACCACACCGGGTGTATGGATCACTTTTTCACCTCCTTCATTATCAATAACAACAAATTGTTGAATATTACCTATCCCTGATTTCATGCACAACACACTCCCATTCGCCATGGGCATAGGGTTACTATAATCTATAAAATCACTTCTCTTTCGTTTATTAATGGTTTTAAACGATGTAAGTTGTAGCTTTTCTACCTGTGACGTCCATAAACTATCCAGTTCATCCAACATTTCATAATAATTGTTTTTAAGATTTTTTCCTGTCGATTTTTTCAACGACCTTGAAAATGCTAATGGAATTATTGGTGAATTAAACGCTCGTTCAGTTACATCGCCCCATACGTTTTCATCATTCGTTTTTCTTCTCAAATGTGTCACGAAATGATACCCCAACACATAGTGATTAGGCACAAAATCTTTATACGAACGTAAGTATTGCTTGTCATATTTATATCTTTTTCCTTCTACGATATTCGCCCGAAATACACGATCGAAATCAGGCAATCTCCCTCTCCCACTTTTAGTAAATGCGGTTTCAATTAATGTGGCATCCCCTTCCCAAAACCACGTGGGCACAGCCAAGTTGGAAAAAGCGGCTTGTGTATATTGACCGAAAATAGTTTTGAAAAATTTTGTCATTCCCGTATTACTATGTGCATACTGCACAATATGTCTGTATTCATGAGCCGCTAACAAATTCATCCATTCGTTCGTGCCTAAAAAATTATAATTTTGAGGAGCACTTGTAAAAAACTCTGTACGCCTAGGGCCTAAGGTTACAAAACCGTTGGAAATGGCGTTTTGGTTTTGAAGAATAACAGGTATTTTTTTTGGCAACGTTCCTAATGTTCGTGCTTCAGGAGCATGTATTGCCTGTAGGGTATTTGCCATTCGTTGTGCTTCGTTCTCATAACTGGCAGGGAAGATTATTTTAAAATCTTTTGTATCAATTTTTCTCCATTTCAAACCCGGAGGGTTCGTATTAAGTACTGGCGTTTGAGCAAACGCTAGAATTGAAATGAATAATAAAGTAAATGTAAATATAATTTTTCGCATGGCCGATTAACTTGAAACCCTCGAAGATAGGGAATTATTGGAATGGTTTTATTTTGGTATTAAAAAAAAGCATTCTATTTATGATAAGAATTACTTTAAATTAATAAATACGTTTTTTTAAACACGTCCATTTTAAAAAAGAGACCATCTAAATGCTACTATAAAACACAATATTTTAAAACATATTACGTTTTTTTTGAAATTAGATTATATTTGATGTTCAAACATTCAATTAAAAAAACAACGTTATGAAAAAATTATTTTATTTATTGTTAGTTATCGTTCTTTCTTCATGTTCGAAATTTACTGATGGAGGACTTATTAGTAAAGCAGACAAAAGAATTGTGAACTCATGGAAGATGCAATCCTACCTACTTGATGGAGTAGATCAAACAAGCACTTTATTAATTAGTGGTTTAGAAGAAGTGTATAAAGAGGATGGGTCTTACATGAGAAGTTATATAGATAAAGATGGATTAGCTTTTGAAGAAATTGGAGATTGGGAATTGCCAGATAAGTCTGAATCAATTAATATCACGAGTGTAAGTAGTTTAGAGTTATCAGATCAGCATTCTACTGTATCAAGTAACCAATACAATGTCAAGAAAATGACAAAAGATGAATTCTGGTATGAGTTTACGAATGGTGGAGCAACCCACGAATTTCGATTCGTACTACTATAGAATGAAAAGGAAATTATGAAAGTCATTCTATATTGTGAATGACTTTCATAACATTATCATAATGCTATGCGCTATTATTCTTCAGTAGAATGTGAAGGGTTGGTTGAACTCTTCACATATATATATAACTAATTTAAAGAAATAGGTTCAATCATTTTAATTTAAAAATTGAGATGGAAGGATAAATAAAGGGTGTCGTTGCAAATCAGTAGTCCCCACCACCCTAATCAGTTTCGTCACCTGTTAGATGCCGTTTATAATTCATCCATGTTGATAACTATTTTGCCAAATTGCTCCCCTCTATTCATCTTTTCGAAGGCCTCATTGATGTCCTTGGCCGAATAAACAGCGTCTATAACCGGATTTATCCTCTTTGAAGAGATCAAACCAACCAGTTTCTTAAACTCATTATCATTCCCCATAGTAGTTCCATGAATGGACAGTTGCTTCCAAAAAATCGTTTTTGGACTTATGTTCGGTATATTACCAGCCGTTCTTCCAAATAATGCAATTCTACCTCCTGGATTGGCTAATTCACATAGTTCTACAAATCCCTCTCCACCAGCACTGTCTATTATTACATCGAAGCCATCAACTTTGCCTTCCAATTCAGTACGCCAATTGTTATCTTTGTAATTAACCCCACCTTTAGCTCCTAATTCTATGGCTCTTGATATTTTATTCCCATTGCTTGACGTTACATATACTTCAGCTCCCGAGGCAATGGCAAAACTTAAAGCAAATAAAGCCGCTCCACCACCAATTCCAGTAATCAGAACCTTATTGTCAGGTTCAAATTCTCCTCGAGTAAATAAGGCACGGTAGGCAGTTAAACCCGCTAAGGGTAGAGCTGCTGATTGATGAATAGAAAGATGTGCTGGCTTATGGTGAACATATTGTTCACTAATAGAGATGTATTGAGAAAAAGTTCCTTGAGTTGGAGATCCTAATATTTCATATTTTTGACCATGTACCCTATTATTTAAACCCCAGTTAAGAGATGGGTTAATGATTACTTCTTCACCAATCTTAAAATCTTTTACACCTTCTCCAACCTGCTCTACTACCCCTGCACCATCAGATCCCATAATTATATTTGATTCACTTTTTAGATTCTTTTCTAGAAGTGTCCAAAGTTCATGATGGTTAAGGGCGGCAGCTTTTATTTTGATTAAAACATCAGATTTCAGAACAGTCGGTTTATCCACTTCCTGAACCTCTAACTGATAGGTCTTTTGATTTAAAACAATTGCCTTCATTTACTTATTATATGTGATTCTGAATTTATGACAGCCAACTTACTACTAAACGCCATAAAAACAAAAATGCAGTGTCACATTATTTTACACCTAAAGTTAACAGTTGATTCCAATAATTCGCTCAACTGTAATCCCTTTACTATAAAGTAATAGCATTCTAGTTGATAAATTAGTTAGCATTACTCAAACCGTTTCCCTAGTCCTGAAACCGAAGCAACATTGAAAAAACCTACTACATCATTTTCAATGGCTAGATTATTATTAGAAATATTGGTAGGTACATTTGATAAGGGTTGAGCAAACAATTCGCCAAAACCACCAGGACGATCAGTCGTAATTTTAACTTCATTTAAGAATTGGAAAGCAGCTACTGAAATGGAATGTATTTCGACATAAACCGTGTCACCAGTCAAATAAGGTGATTGAAAAACACCATCCTTATCCTCTTCAAAAGGATTAATACTCTGACGGATAGGCTGAATAAACGTAACTCCATCCACAATGCCCCCTTCTGAAAATCCAGCATCGTAGGCTAAACTTATTTCACTTGGTTTATTTAATGGAATTCCATTTTTAATGGTTTTTATCCAATAGATATCCCCTTCACCAACTAGGTCATCCGCCCAAAATTCGGCATAATAATAATCATCAATAAAACTATTTCCTTCTTCAAAGGTAAAACTAAGGCTATCAATTTCAGGAACTCGCCCCATAAACGTTGATGCGCTATATTTTTGCCCATTCACATCAATAGAAAGTTCAAAATCGCTTCCAATATTTCCCAATTTAGGTTGTAAAACGGAAGGTGACCAGCGGTACTTCCCATCTGATTGCTCAGTGAAATCATATGTGTTTCCATCACTATCCTTTACCGTTATTACAGCTCCAGGTACCTGTGGCTGTAAAACATTATCGAAATAAGGAATGGTAGTGGTCAATAAAATAAATTGATCTTCTGGTTTATCATTTAACCAAGCATCTACAACTAATACAGGGGCACCTACGGGAAGTTCTACTTCAATAATGTCGTCACACCCCCAAGAAAAGACAAGAAAGAAGGCAATGGCTATATTAAATCTATTTTTCATGTCTTTTAAAATTTAAAATTATATGAAATTGATGGAATAACTGTCCCTATAATAGAAACTTTTGTGGCCTGCGAAGGAATAGGCTGATTAGGTTGAAAACGACCCTCTGATTGTGAAAAATAAATTGAAAATGCGTTTCTATTCGCATACAAATTATACACCCCTACAGAAAAATAGTCCTCTACTTTCCTAGGCTTTCCTTTTTTTACTTTTTTACCATCAATACGTACTGATAAATCGAGGCGATGGTAATTAGGAAGTCGGATATTATTCCTCGAATTATAAGAATTATGAGGCACCAATACGCCTTGCATCATAAATCGTGATGTTGGGAAGGTAGTGGGAGTACCTGTTACAAAAGAAAAATTTGTTGAAATAGAAACCCTCTTATTCAGGTCATAGAACCCGACAATTTTCAAATTATGAGTTTGATCAAATTTTGTAGGATACCAATCATCATTATTTATACCTTCTACTTTTAATTCTGTTTTCCCCAATGTATAACTTATCCAACCATTCAATTTACCAGAATTCTTTTTCACAAATAGCTCAACGCCATACGCCCTACCTATACCGCTTAATAAGTCTGCCTCTAACTGTTCGTTTATCAGTATTTCAGCTCCATCGATATAATCAATCTGATTTTGTGTATTCCTAGCGTAAACTTCAACAGAGGTTTCAAAATCATTGTTTGAAAAATTTCTGAAATACCCAAGTGTAAATTGATCCCCCAGCTGAGGTGCAATATTATTCGAAGAAGCCGTCCATACATCCAAAGGGTTAGATGCTGTAGTATTAGAAATAAGGTGAATATACTGTGACATTCTATTATAACTCCCTTTGATTGAATTCTTACTATTCGGCTGATATTTGAAAGATAAACGCGGCTCGAAATTAGAGTACGATGCGATTATTTCATTTTTATCAAATGTCTCAAAACCAGTCACCACTTTACTCTCTCCTATTACAGGGTTCTCATATTGATAGGAAGTCCCTGCGCCTAGTTGTTGAAAACTTGAGAAACGCAATCCATATTCAACCGAAAAAGTATTACTTATTTTTTGATTGTTATTGATATACACTGCTGATTCTAAGTTGTACTTCTTGCCTAGGCTAAGATTAATTACATCTCCACCACTCCCAACAGCTGCGTTCGCTGGTTCGAACTGATAGTAAATCATAGCACCCCCAAAACTTATTTCATGAGATTTATTTAAATAATAAGTGAAAGAAGGTTTAAAAATGTAATTCGTAACATTAGAATCCCATTTAAAAAAATCATTTTCATCCTCACCAAAAGCTAATTGATAATCATATTTACTATAAACTAGTGTGAAATTGGAAAATAACTTATCACTAAATAGATGATTCCATCTTAACGTTGCGGTTTTGCTTCCCCAATTAAACCCTTGATTTGCATCAAATTTAAAGACATCTCTACCAAAATACCCTGAAAGGTAGAGCTGATTATTATCATTTAAATTGTAGTTCGTTTTAAGCGTAAGGTCATAAAAACTTAACCCCGTATTTTTTAATTCCTCAACAAATGGCTTTGCCAACACATCGATATAGGATCTCCTTGCCGCTACAATAAATGAAGATTTATTTTTTATAATGGGTGCTTCGATGGCTAATCGACTAAATACAGTGCCTATTCCGCCAGAAGTACTCAATTCTTTATTATTCCCTTCTTTCATTCTCACGTCTAAAAGTGATGAGATTCTCCCTCCAAATTGAGCAGGAATTGCTCCTTTATATAATTTAGTGTCCTTTACTGCATCTGGATTAAACACCGAGAAGAAACCAAATAAATGGGAAGGATTATAAACAGGGGCTTCGTCTAGTAAAACTAGATTCTGACCAACTCCTCCCCCTCGAACATTAAACCCTGCGGCTCCCTCTCCTACAGTACTTACACCAGGCAAAAGCTGAATACTTTTCAACACGTCCACTTCTCCCATAAAAGCGGGGATTTTTTTAATCGTTTCTATGTCAAGCTTATTGGTGCTCATCTCCATACTTGATACATTTTCATCTTCTGCTTCACCAGATATAATCACCTCGTTGAGCTGCTGTAATGAAGACGATAATTCAATGTCAAGTTTGATGTTTTCAACCAGTGATAATTGTTTTATTTGGGATGAATACCCGATATAGGAATATTCAACCTCGTACGTATCGCTAGGCAAAGTAATGGAGTAAAAACCATAAACATTACTTACAACACCCGTACCTAACTCCTTGATTAAAACGGTTGCCCCTATTAGTGATTCCCCATTCTGAGCATCACGAATATAGCCACTAATAGTGAATTTATCTTGAGCTAAACTGGTGTGGTACACCATAACAAATAACAATAGCCCTACTATTTTTTTCATACTATTTTCATAATTCAAAAACGAAAAATTGAAGGTTTGCAAAATGCGAATCTCAATTAACAACAAAATAATTACACCAACACTTCTACGTAAATAAAAAAGAAGAGTTGTAATAATTAATGATAAGTGAAATCCTAAAGCAATGAATACTAATATTATGTCAAAAATATTCTATTTTGCGAGTTATAAAAAGACATTATGCCCATCGTTCCATCAAGTTACAAAGCTCCTTATCTCTATTTCAACCACCATTTAGAAACCATCCTGCCTGCTTTACTTCGAAAAGTAAAAGGCATAACTTATAGACGTGAGCGAATATCGACTCCCGACAATGATTTTCTTGATTTAGATTGGGTGACGAACGATAACAAAAAGCTCGTTATTATATGTCATGGATTAGAAGGAAGTACTGACAGACCCTATATGATGGGAATGGCTAAAATATTTACAAATAACAGTTTTGATGTGCTATCTTGGAATTTTCGTGGGTGTAGTGGTGAGGTAAATTGGCAATTAAGAGCCTACCATAGCGGTGCTACTGAAGATCTTCAAGAAGTAATCAATCATGCTATACAATTAGGATATTCAGACATTTCATTGATAGGGTTTAGCCTTGGAGGCAACCTTGTATTAAAATACGTTGGTGAAAATGGCACTCATTTAGACCCACGCATCAAAAAATGTGTTGGTATTTCAGTCCCTCTCCATTTGCATACAAGCTGTATTGAAATATCTTCACTTCGCAACATTATGTATGAAAGGCGTTTTTTGAGGAATCTTAAAAAAAAGGTAAAAATAAAATCGAAAATTATGCCTGATAAATTACCTACAAACAATATTGATCACGTAAAAACACTCATTGACTTTGATAATCAATATACAGCACCAATACATGGGTTTAAAAATGCACTAGATTATTACGAACAATGCAGTGCGCTGAATTTTCTAGAGACAATTAACATCCCTACACTAATTATTAATGCGAAAAATGATTCATTTTTATCAAACGAATGCTACCCCATAGAAATTGCAAAATTGCATCCATTTGTGTATTTGGAAATGCCTGAAAAAGGAGGTCATTGTGGATTCCCTTCCTCCCACACCACCGATGGATATTATTGGTCAGAGAAGAGAACGTTAGCGTTTATTGATTCTTAATTTCTTAATCTATACTTTTATACTATGTGTAGTAGATATACAATAACCGCAACAATGGAAGATCTTTCCAAACGTTTCTCCATCGAAAATGAAGAATTTTATAGACCAAGGTACAATGCGGCTCCCTCCCATTTACTACCCGTTATTCCACTAGAAAGGCCTGATCAAATTTCATTTTATCATTGGGGAGTAACACCAGAGTGGTCAAAAAGTAAATCCATTAGTAAAAAATTATACACAATACTGGCTAATGATATCCCTAGAAAGCCTAGCTTTAAAAAAGCACTAATAAAACATCGATGTCTCATTCCTGCAGATGGATATTATTCTTGGAAAAAAATATCCAAAAAAAGTGAAATACCTTTTCGATTTACACTAGCTCAACAAGCTATCTTTTCAATACCAGCACTATACGAACAGTATACAAACGAACAAGATGAAACCGTCACTACTTTTACGATAATAGTACAAAGGGCTACTTCAACACAATATTCTTTTGAAGACACTACTCCTGTCATTTTTAGTAAGAATCAAGAAGACATTTGGTTAAATATCGAAAGTGCTGAAGTACAGCTAATGGATTTACTCCTAGCTCCAACTACTGAACTAATAGAACACTATTCTGTTTCACCTGAAATAAAAGACATAAACAAAGACTCCCCAACATTGATTAATCTTTCCTCTCCCGCAGATCAATTTGGAAATTACTCCCTTTTCAACTGATTATTGTCAAAAATAAAGACCCTATATTCTTATTAACAAATCTATTACATACATTCGTTACGTATTACCTATAGAGTTACTAATTTTTTTTATACTTTGAAAAACAAATAATAAACGAAGTTCATGAAAAGTGCTAAAATAACAGGAATTGGGCATCACGTCCCTGAAAGAATCGTAACCAATGAAGAGCTATCCACTATGATGGATACAAATAATGAATGGATTATTGAAAGAACGGGGATAGAAGAGAGAAGATTTATCGATCCATCAAAGGATACGTTGGCGAACATGGCCGCAAAAGCATCAAAAATTGCTGCTGAAAGAGCTAATATTAACATCTCTGATGTTGATTTTATCATTTTTGCCACCATCACACCCGATTATTTTTTTCCAGGATCTGGCGTACTATTACAACGTGAATTAGGATTAGAAGGTATAGGTGCACTTGACATCCGAAATGCATGTTCCGGATTTATTTATGCACTCTCTATTGGTGAACAATACATCAAAACTGGAACCTACAAAAATATATTGATTGTAGGAGGGGAAATACAATCTACGGCATTAGACTTAACCACACGAGGCAGAAATACTGCTGTAATTTTTGGTGACGGTGCTGGAGCTGTCATTTTGCAACCTTCTACTGATCAATCAGGTGTTTTATCTACTCATCTACATGCCGATGGTAGGTATGCCGAAGAGCTTTACGTTAAAGACCCTGGAAGTAGTCGACCTCATGATGAGCGGCAGCCTGAACAGATTTTAGACACTTCAACATATAAAGTACACATGAACGGCAGCATGGTTTTTAAACATGCTATTGTAAAGTTTAATGAAGTAATTAACGAAGCGTTAGAAAAAAATAATTTAAAAAAAGAAGATATCGACCTATTGATTCCTCATCAGGCTAATTTAAGAATTAGCCAGTTTTTACAACAAAAACTCGAGCTACCTGACGATAAAATATTCAATAACATCATGAAGTATGGAAACACTACGGCTGGTTCTATACCCATCGCCATGAGTGAGGCGTGGCAACAGGGTAAAATAAAAGAGAATGATTTAGTTTGCCTTGCCGCATTTGGAAGCGGTTTCACATGGGCTTCAGCATTAATAAAATGGTAATTAAAATGAACTAGAAAACATAAAATATGAAAACCACTTCCTATAATCCTAGTCCCATTGAAGTTGAATTTGCCAATGTTCTCAACCAACTTCAAGGTAATATTGGCAACCTCCTCTCTAATAATGAAATTATAAAAGTTGAAAATAATATTCATAAAGACAATCCAATGGTAAAATTCTACCTATTAGATAGTGATGGGGATCCACATGAAGTAGTCTTAAAAATTATTCAAACAGCTGATAAATTTTAATATTTTATAATTTTACAAATCCTTGTATTAGGCTACAGCGTTATATTTACTAAATGATGAAACATAAAAAGTTCTTTCTACTTATAACATTAGTTATAACAATTGTAGTTGGTATTGCCTCTACCATTCCCAATAATAGATATTTCGAAATTGCAAAGAACATAGATATTTTTACTTCTGTATACAAGGAAGCAAATCATTACTATGTTGATGAAGTGAATCCAAATACATTGATGAGAAGTGGAATTGATGCTATGCTTTCGTCTCTTGACCCCTACACCAATTTTATTTCAGAAAATGAAATTGAAGATTACCGAACCGCAAGTACTGGCGAATATGGTGGAATTGGCGTAGTGACATCAAACATCAACGGGCATACTAAGATTGTGTTAGTAAACGAAAACTATACTGCTCATAAAAATGGCATTAAAACAGGTGATGAAATAATAGAAGTAAACGGTATTAATATAGTCGGAATGTCTAGTGTTGAAACCAATATTATCATGAAAGGTCAAGCAGGGACAACTGTGAACATAAAAATAAACCGCTATAACGAAAATAGTGCATTAAATTTCGACCTGGAAAGAGAGAAAGTAAGTATCGAGCATGTACCTTATTATGGTATGATCGATGACGAAATTGGATACATAAAACTGACAGAATTTACGATGCATATTAGTAAAGACTTAAAAGAAGGCATCGTAGATTTAAAAAATAAAGGAGCAGAAAAATTAATCGTTGACCTAAGGGGAAATCCTGGTGGCTTGCTAATGGAGGCAGTAAGTATTTGTAATATTTTCATAAACAAAGGTGAGAAAGTAGTTGAAACCAAGGGGAAAATCACAAAAAATAATTTGATATATAAAACTACCTCAAACCCACTCGACACGGAAATACCAGTAGTAATATTAATTAATAGCGGTAGTGCTTCTGCATCTGAAATTGTTGCGGGCACATTACAAGATTATGACCGTGCTGTAATAATAGGAGAAAAATCATATGGGAAAGGCTTAGTTCAAGTTCCTCGTAAGTTATCCTATAATTCACAACTGAAAGTTACCACAGCCAAATATTATACACCAAGTGGTCGTTGTATCCAAGCATTAGATTACGGAAAGAGAGACCCTGATGGAAGTGTTGGCAATATTCCTGACTCACTAATATCAGAGTTTAAAACAAAAGGAGGGCGAATCGTTTATGACGGTGGAGGAGTAGATCCAGACATCATCACCCCAAGTGAAAAAATGGCATCAATTTCTGCTTCGCTATATTTAGAAGGTCATACATTTGACTATGCAACAGAGTACTTTTATAAGCATGACAGAATATTACCAGCAGACAAATTTTCACTTTCAAATTCCGAATATGAAGAATTTACATTGTGGTTAAAAACACGAAACTTTGTCTATCAACCAGAAACTGAACTACAATTGGATAGTATAGAAAAACTTGCAAAAAAAGAAAACTATTTTACAGATATAGAACATAACTTAACAAGGCTTAGAGGTATAATAAATAAAGAAAAATCGGTTTTACTGACCACCTATCAAAATCAAATATCAAGGATCATCGAGCAAGACATTACTGCACATTATTATTATGAACGAGGAAGAGTACAATCCTCTTTAAAAATGGATCCCCAACTTATTAGTGCCATAGGTGTACTGAAAAACATCCCTCAATATCATTCCATTTTAGGTGGTGAGTAGTATTATGGAAACCATATTAAAATCATCATCTAATAGTTTTGGTTCTACCTCTCTACTAAGTAATAATCGTTGATTTAAAAGGAAAATTCATAAATATATTACATTGTAATATACAGCCATTCATCATATATGGACTGAAAACTATGTAATCACAAAATATTATATTACTTTTCGAGTTAAACATAAAATAAACGTACTATGAAAAAACACTACTATTTATTTAGTCTACTCTGCTTACTATTGTATTCAGGGTCAGCATTTTCCCAAACAAGTATTTCGGGAAAAGTTACAGATGTGTATTCAGGAGGAGAGCTTCCTGGAGTGAATGTCGTCATTAAAGGGACTACGACAGGAACATTAACAGATATTAATGGTAATTATACCATTAGCGCTTCGGACGGAAGCGTATTATTATTTTCCTTTATTGGCTATACTACTGAAGAAGTGACGATATCCAATTCTGCGGAAAATACTACTTACAATGTGAGTCTTAGTGAAGATATTACAAATTTAGAAGAAGTTGTTATTTCAGGACTAGGTACATCTATAAAACGATCCAACCTTGCTAACTCCGTAGCTTCTGTTTCGGCAAAAGAGCTAACAGGTATTACTAATCAATCAAATATGGATGCCGCTTTATATGGTAAATTTAAAGGAGCAGACATTAAAGCTAACTCTGGAGCACCAGGAGGAGGTATGTCAATGAGGCTTCGTGGAGTTACTTCTATATTTGGTGATCAACAACCACTATACATTGTGGATGGAGTATATATGGATAATTCGTCTGTTTCTATGGGTAATAATATCGTAAGTCAAGCAGCAGGAGGAGGAAACCCTTCTACAAATCAAGATGATGCATCAAATAGAATTGCTGACATTGATCCAGAAGATATTGCAAACATCGAAATACTAAAAGGAGCTTCTGCTGCAGCAATATATGGTTCTAGAGCTGCTGGTGGTGTTGTAATTATTACTACAAAAAGGGGCGAATCAGGTGATGCTCAAGTATCATTTGCTCAAACAGTAGGACTAAGAAAACCAACTAGGCTTCTAGGAATGAGAGACTGGGATGCAACTGAAGCGGCTGCTTTTGGTGGTAATGTATCTAATTTAACAGATTATGAGGCAGAATTATATGATCATACAAGAGTATCATCTACTTCTAGATTTTCAGTATCTGGAGGTAACGGTAAGTCAGATTATTTTCTAGGTATGACCTACAAAAACGAACCAGGATTAGTTGATAATACTGGGTATGAAAAAGGTTCTATAAGATTAAATGTAGGACAAGAATTTACTGATTGGTTAGATTTATATGTAACCACAAACTATATTAATTCAACTGCCGATAGAGGGTTTTTCAACAATGGAAATGCAAACAGAAATGTTGGCTATGCAATGGCCTTCACCTACCCTTGGGAAGATTTATCACCAGTAGACGGTGCTTACCCTCAAGGTGGTGCTGGATCAAATGTATTAGAGACAGTTGCACTCACTACCAATCAAGAAAAAGTGAATCGTTTTGTAGGAGGAGCAACTTCAAATGTAAAAATAATCACAAATGACAAAACCCAACTTAAACTTATATTACAAGGTGGTTTTGATCAATACACATTACGTACAACTAGTATTTTCCCACAAGAACTGTCCTATTTCAGAGACCCAACTTCATTACAAGGAGTTTCTATTTCAGGAAGTACAGTAAATACCAATTATAATATATCAGCTACTTTGGTGCATTCATATTATATGGGGAATGGCTTAAGTTTTACAACGCAGGTAGGTAATTTCATGCAACGATTTGATAGAAATACTGTAATAACTACTGCAACAGGTTTAAATGGCTCACAAACTAATTTGGGACAATCTACAAATATTGCTACTCAACAAATATTAGTTCCTCAACAAGACAAAGGGTTCTATGCACAAGAAGAGGTGAATTTTAACGACCAAATAATTGGTACATTTGGTATTAGGGGTGATAAGTCAACAAACAATGGTGATGCTAACCAACTATACTTTTACCCTAAAGCAAGTTTGGCTATAAACTTACATGAATTTTCATTTTGGTCAGTTAGCGCTATAAGTAATATTAAACCTAGGATCGCATA
>Ga0224506_10001986_pt1 | contig 14278 bp, 13 predicted proteins | sample SF_Jan12_sed_USG_2_FD_169108 | JGI IMG/M metagenome (GOLD analysis project Ga0224506, IMG submission 169108) | Sediment microbial communities from San Francisco Bay, California, United States - SF_Jan12_sed_USGS_8_1 | ecosystem: Environmental > Aquatic > Marine > Sediment | place: USA... | reverse complement strand
CCTCGCCTATGTGGTTATTGATGAAATGCATATTTATCGTGGAGTGTTTGGTTCGCATATGGCAAACGTGTTACGGCGATTGCAGCGAGTGTGTCAGTTTTATGGTGTGCAACCGAAATTTGTGTTCTGCTCGGCAACAATTGCTAATGCGCAACAGCTTGCGGAAAAATTGCTTGGCGCACCAGTGAGTGCAATTACGCAAAGTGGCGCGCCTCAAGGTGAAAAACATCTATTGCTATGGAATCCGCCAATGATTAATGCGGAGTTGGGTATCCGCGCTTCTGCTAGATCTCAAGTAACCAAAATTGCGAAACAAGCGATTCAACGCGGATTAAAAACCATTGTGTTTGCGCAATCGCGTTTGCAAGTGGAAGTTATCACCAAATATTTAAAAGACCAGTTTGATAAAGATCCACGTAAACCCAATCGTGTGAATGCCTATCGAGGGGGTTATTTGCCAACACAGCGCCGAGAAACCGAAAAGAAAATGCGCCAAGGTCAAACCGACTGTGTGGTTTCGACCTCGGCTTTGGAACTCGGTATTGATATTGGCGCGTTAGATGTTTGTTTATTGAATGGTTATCCAGGTACGGTTGCTGCGACGTGGCAACGCATAGGTAGGGTGGGGCGACGGCAACAATCTTCTCTCTCGGTGCTCGTCGCCTCCAGCCAACCCTTGGACCAATTTATGGTGCGCAACCCGGAATTTTTTCTTGGAGCCTCGCCCGAGCACGCACAAATTGACCCCGATCAATTATTAATTTTATTGGATCATATTCGCTGTGCTGCTTTTGAATTGCCATTCCAAAACGAAGAGATGTTTGGTACTCAATCGGTCCACGCTTTTCTCGAAGTTTTAGCCGAGGATGGTGTGGTACATCAGGAAGGTCAGCAATGGTATTGGATGGATCAGGCTTATCCCGCTAATAGTGTGAGTCTGCGCTCAGTTGCCGAAGGCAATTTTGTGGTCATTGATTATAGTCAAGGCAAACAACAAATCATTGCCGAAGTCGATTTTTCAGCTGCACCACTGACCTTATATCAGGGCGCAATTTATTTAATTCAAGCGCAGCCCTATCAAGTAGAAAAACTCGATTGGGAAGGTCGTAAGGCCTTTGTAAAGCCAACTAAGGCCGATTATTACACCGATGCAATCGATTACACTAAACTATCCATACTTGAAAATTTTGCCCATAACAAACGTCGTGTTAGCAGTGTCTGTCATGGTGAGGTGCATTTAGTGCGGCGTGTCGCAGGTTATAAGAAAATTCGTTATTACAGTCATGAAAATATTGGTTTTGGCAAAGTGAATTTACCCGATGCGGAAATGCATACTACGTCTGTGTGGTGGCAGGTGCAACCCCACCATTTGGATCAATTGTTTGCGCAACGATGGCAGGCCTTGGATGGCTTTCTCGGCGCAGCTTATGCGTTACATCATGTTGCCGCACTCATCAACATGAGCGAGCCACGTGATTTAGGTCGTGCGGTGGGAAATGGAGAATCACAATGGTTTGCCACTGTTGATAGCAATGGACGCGGCACGATGAAAAACTTTCAGAACTCCGAGCTCGATCCACAGGATTTGCACATGGGTTTTGTGCCAACGGTTTTTCTCTATGATAATTTTCCCGGTGGTATGGGTATGAGTCAAAACCTGTTTGAACTCAGTGATAGAATCGTGGCTCAAGCCCGTGAATTAATTCGAACATGCAATTGTGAGCTGGGTTGTCCAGCGTGTATTGGGCCTATATTGCCGCGAACTGAGACTAGTCAATCACCGAAACAAGCGGCAATAATTGTCTTAGAGGCTTTGGCAGCACCATGACTGTTATCGCCAATCGTTTGCGGCGTTTAAAAAAAGCGACTGCTGCATCGCCGAGCCGCTTGCAGGAAAAAATAACCAGTTTGGCTCAGAACCGTAGCCGAATTTTGACAGGTAAGCAAACCTCGGCCTCCTTGGATTTTGAACAGGCCCAACAGCTTTCTCCGGGTTTATTTTTATTCGAATCCTATTTCTCAGCAGAGTATCAACACGGCGATGAGTTTTTAGAAGCGAATGACACTAACCGATTCAAATTCTTTTCAAAAAATATATTACCCGGCATGGAAAACTGTGTTTTTATAGATACAGAAACCACCGGGCTTGCCGGTGGAAGTGGAACTTTGATTTTTTTGTTTGGCATTGCTCGAGTCATTGAACAGCAGTTAGTATTAAAGCAATTTCTTATTACTCAATATAGTTGCGAAGCAACTATGCTTGAATATGTTATAAAAGAATTCAGGCCCGACGATTGTTTGTTTAGTTATAATGGTAAAAGTTTTGATTTACCTTTATTGGAAACTCGTTTACGCATGCATAGAATGAATCATGATTTGCGTCAATATGAACATATGGATTTATTACATTACATGCGCCGCGCATTTCGAGATCATTGGCCCGATATACGTCTATGCACAGTTGAGCGACGTTTTTTGAATTTTCATCGCAAAGATGATATGCCCGGGCACATGGCGCCTCAAGCGTGGTTTGCACTTTTACGTTATCAACGCGTCGAACCCATTCAAGCGGTGCTCAAACATCATAGCCAAGACATTGTTTCTTTGCTGTTTATCGCCGGTAAAATCCAAGATTTGTATTACAATCCTTCTATGTACTCGGCTTCAGTTACTGCTATTGCAAATTATTGGAATAGTCAGGACCGAGCAGATTTGGCGATTGATGTCTTAACTCGATTTGTAACACATAAAACGATATTACCGGGTGAATGTTTGCGCTTGTTGGCTTCATTGTATCGTCAACAACAAAATTGGACATGCGCTGTGCGCATATGGCAACAACTTGCAGAGAAGCGCTGTGCTCAATCGCTGGAAAATTTAGCCAAGTATTACGAACATCGGGAAAAAAACTACCAACAGGCATTGACATATGCTCGTCTAATGCTCCCTCTTGTATGCGATACCACCGAAGTTGACTATCGTATTGCCCGTTTACAAGGAAAACTGAGTCGGTTGTGTGTGGTGACAAAAAAACATAAAATGCATGTCTCAAGTTTAAATCAGGGAGAAACTTCGCCATGCATGTTACCCTTGTCCATGTCATCGTAAAGGCAGAGTATATTGACAAATTTATTGAAGCCTGTCGTTTAAATCATCAAGCCTCAATTCAAGAATCAGGAAATTTTCGATTCGATATTTTGCAAAATGCCGAAACTCCACAAAAATTTGTGCTCTATGAATCCTATAAAAGTGTAGAAGATGCAGCCGCACATAAAAATACCTCACATTACCTGAACTGGCGCGAAACCGTTGCCAACTGGATGGTGGAACCTCGCCAAGGGGTACGGTATCAAGGACTATTCCCAAGGGTTTAAAGTTATGCAATTTTCAATCGCAAGATTACCGCGCGTCGAATCAGGGCGTGGAAGTTTATCTAAGTTGTGTGAGATTATAAAACAATATGGTCAAAATGTTTTGTTGGTTACTGGTGGCCAATATTTTCAAAAAAGTCCACATTGGGAAAGACTTAATCAGCAATTTATCGATCAAAAAATTCGTTATTTACATTTTCCTGTTGCATCTGAACCATCACCACTGCTGATAGATGCTGCGGTTGAGCAATTTCGAAATAAGTCAATTGATTGTGTTGTCGCAATTGGCGGTGGTAGTGCATTGGACGCTGCGAAGGCTATATCAGGTTTATTAAAATTAGAAAATTCGGTCATGGATTATCTTGAAGGCGTTGGCCCTGAGTTGGACTACCAAGGACCCGCATTACCCTTAATCGCGGTTCCCACCACCGCGGGTACTGGCAGTGAAGCGACCAAAAATGCAGTCTTAAGTATGCAAAGTGTCGATGGTTTTAAAAAATCTTTTCGTCATGACAAGTTAGTCGCTGAGTACACAATTTTGGATGCTGATCTAATCGCGAGTTGCCCAAAAGATTTAATTGCAGCGAATGGTATGGACGCCTTAACTCAGTTAATCGAATCGTATGTTTCAATCAAAGCCAACCCTTTTACTGATAGTTTGGCGTTTCATGCAATTGAACTGGTAAGAAATAGTTTGCTGCAATGGTATCAAACAGGGTCGAAAGCCAAAGAGGCGCAAGAAAATATGTTGTACGCCGCATTTATCTCCGGTGTTACATTAGCTCAAGTTGGTTTGGGTTCCGTGCATGGTTTGGCGTCTCCGTTGGGAGCGTTTTTCCCCATTCCTCATGGCGTGGCTTGTGGTAGTTTATTAGCTGATGCCACTGAAATAAATATTCAGGCTATGCAGCAACGCGAATCAAACAATCCCGCTTTAGAAAAATATGCAAATCTTGGTCGTTTGTTCAGTCAGAGTTTTAGTAGTAATATTGAACAAGCTTTAGATAATTTGATCGGCAGTTTAAAAGAATATACCACAGCAATGGAAATACCATTGTTATCCGTTTATGGTGTCAGAGGTTCAGATATCAGCAGAATCGTAGCGAATTCTCGCGGTAGTTCTATGAAAACCAATCCCATTGTTTTACGTGATGATGAGATTGCTGCCTTAATCCAGAAACGTTTATAAGAATTATTGATTCGAATGCTCTGTTTGAGTTTCATGGTTGATATTATTCGCAGTGATTCAAATGGAATACATTCTTTTTGTTATTCTATAGTAAAACTACAACTGCATTTGAATATCGGTAGCTTGTGACCTGAACGCGGATTAAATGGGGCTAGGTTTTTTGTAGCAAACCAGGGTTTTAACAACTGACCACAATAGCGCTATGAATCTAATAACTAGTCCGATTTTTACAACGGAATTGCACTTGATAGTGTGTTAAGTTGCTTTACTGCCGTATCCAATTTTAATATTGAAAAAACTGCTTTGGGCGCTATAGAGGATTTTTAAATGAGCACTAGTGAATGTTTTTCGTTTCAAGCCATTGGTCAAGTGCATTCCTGTTATAAAGAAAAATTCGGTATTCCTAGGCAACCAGGTTTGGTTAAAGAAGCACGTGGTGCCATCGAAATATTTTCGCCTTTTGATCAAGATGTGGCATTTAGGGGACTTGATGCGTTTTCACATTTTTGGGTAGTATTTGTATTCCACCAACATTTAAAAACCCAATGGAGTCCTACCGTTAGACCTCCACGACTTGGGGGTAATCAACGTCATGGTGTTTTTGCCACTCGTTCTCCTGTGCGACCGAATCCCATTGGTTTGTCGCTTTATTCCTTCGAAGGAATGGAGAGACGTGAAGGAAAATTAATGTTAAACATAAGTGGACTTGATTTGCTCGATCAAACTCCTGTAATCGACATAAAACCCTATGTGAGCTATACCGATTGCAAAGTCAATGCAGTTGATGGATTTGTCAAAGATAAACCATCCGCAGTTTTAAACGTCTCATTTTCAGAGAGAGCTAATGTGCAACTTACTCAAGCAAGTATTAAAAATAAAGATTTAGGCCGACTCATACGACATACTATCGAACTCGATCCACGACCAGCCTATTTAGCCGAAAAACAAACTGAAAAAACATTGTACGCAATGCGCTTATTGGAATTCGACATCAAATGGACAGTGGATCAACATCAAGCCGAGGTTATTGAAATCTCTCACAGTTAATGAGATTGCTTAATGAAAACACTAACTATAGTTTTAACAAGTATTCATCTTCTAATACTTACACCCAATCTTCTTGCAGAGAATCGACAAATTGAAGAAACTGAAAAAACCAGTGAAGATTTTAAACTAACCGCCTTAGTTCCTAATCAAATGGAAGATGAAGTTAAATCATGTGTTGAATTACTAGAACAAATTAGTCGATCTGATTGTGGTTCTAATATCATTAAGATGTTCAACGGGGGCAACATTACCTTAGGTGCATCATCATATAAACTTTCACTTAATTTGAAAGATAGTTTGAATGCGCAGGTCGCCAGTTTTCCCGGCGACAGTACTGCCATTCCACATTACTCGATTAGTACGAAACGAAACTTTTGGGGTAGAAGTGGACTTGGTTATGATTATAGTTTCACCTTTGGACAAGCAGCAGCTTTTACCCAACAAATAAAACGGGGTGAACAATTCGTGAATGTGGATTTAGGGACTTACGCCGTTGGAAGTTTAATGGCAGCCCAAGCGAATTTGTTCTATTCAATTGGCGGTAATGATAGTACACCCTATAAATATTTTACATTTTCACTTGGTTTAGGAATGGGTTATGCGTCCACTCGTGGCAAAGCTTATATCACCAATGCAATCGAAACAACAAACCCAAGCTGTTTTAACGCAGGTTCAGCCTTAGTTGACAAAACCAGCAGCGATCTCAGCAGCATTACACAAAATTGTGAATATGTTGAATTTAATCGATCGGGTGTCGGCGTAAGTGGACGAATACTTTTGGATTTTCGTTATCGTTCATTATATGGAAGTGTACAAATAAGCGAGGTCAATTTAAATGCAGCCGCACGCTGGGCCTCCGGTCACACCGATTATAATCTTTCACCTGGCATCATCGCTACAACATTGGCCTATATTATTGATATTTGATTTTAAACAGTTGTCGCTTGAAAACAATCACCAACCTTGGCGATCTGCATCCAGCTCACAAACTCACTCGATAAATTATCCTCAACACCTGGCGCCCAACGCGCAAAATCCTTATCCGTGACGGGTCTATAAGGCCCCGGCTTTATTTCAAAAACCGTACTATTTTCTTGCAGAGCGATAATCGAGTGCCAAGTACGTGGAGGTATTTCTACTATCAAATTTTCTTCGCGTTTTAGATGCTGGCGCTGGCTAACTATGCCTGCGTCATCGAAACACAAAACGAGCAACTCACCTTGCAGTAAACAAAATAATTCCCAAATATCAGCACCTGGATGACGATGGGGTTGAACATAACTACCAGGCTGGATGACATTGACTATGCGTTGAATTGGATCCTCCAATTCAGAATGAATATTGTGATTCATTCGTCGTCGTGAATTTTGATTGGCTTCAAGCGCAACTCGTTTTAAATCATCTTGGGAAAACTGACGCATGGTGGATATTCTCTTTTGGCTTTTTTCGTAATTTAACTTTATGATGCGTTTAGTATAAGTCAAGCATCACGGTATGGAAATCATTCAGCGCATTCAAATACAGCAAGTAGACATAACAAAGTTGGCAGTGGATGCTATTGTTAATGCAGCAAATAAAAGTTTATTAGGCGGTGGAGGTGTTGACGGTGCAATCCATTCGGCGGCTGGCCCTGAGTTACTAAAAGCTTGTCATTGTTTAAATGGCTGTGAGACGGGTGAAGCGAAAATAACACCAGGATTCAATCTTTCCGCTAAATACGTCATCCATACGGTTGGGCCTGTGTGGCGGGGAGGTGATCATGATGAAGCACTACTATTAGCAAATGCTTATGAAAATAGTTTACGCTTGGCGGCAGCGCACGAACTTGATAGCATTGCTTTTCCAGCGATTAGCTGTGGGGTCTACGGTTTTCCAGGGGAACTAGCAAGCAAAATTGCAGTAAGCACTATTCTGGATTTCTGTCGCCAGTATCAAAAACCAACAATAATAGTTTTAGTGGCTTATAGCAAAACCATGTTTGATCTATATCAACAACAAATTCAAGAAGTCATGTCCCAATGAGTTGGTGGGGCAAAGTCGTCGGTGGAGCCTTGGGTTTCATGGTGGGCGGACCCTTAGGTGCGATGTTAGGCGCAGCACTTGGACACAATTTTGACAAAGGTTTAGCGGGACTGGATCGTTTGGAAGGTGGTGTTGGTGAAAACGAACGAGTGCAGACAGCATTTTTCACCGCAACATTTTCTGTAATGGGTCATTTGGCCAAAGCCGATGGCCAGGTCACACAGGACGAAATCGCTGTGGCTCGTCATGTCATGGAGCAAATGCAGCTCGATGAAACACAAAAAAAAGCCGCCATTAATTTATTCAATCAAGGCAAACAGGCAGATTTTCCACTCGATGATGTTCTAAAACAATTTCGCCAGGAATGCTCTCGCCGAAGTACCCTGATTCAACTTTTTATCGAATTTCAAATCGCAACAATTGTCGCGGATGGCGTCTTACAGCCTCAGGAGACTGATAAGCTCGTTTATATTGGTGAACGGCTTGGTTTGGCTCGGCGCAATATCGAGCATCTCATCAATATGGTGCGCGCTCAACAGCATTATGCTGGTGGTGAGTATTATCAAGCGAATCAGTCGCCGCAGGCACGCTTGCAGGATGCTTATGCAGTATTGGATGTACCCCAATCGGTTAGCGATGCTAATTTAAAAACACAATATCGCAAACTCATGAGTCAAAATCATCCGGATAAGCTCGTCGCCAAGGGTTTGCCAGAAGAAATGATTAAAATCGCAACGGAAAAAACTCAGGAAATTAAAGCGGCTTACGAAGAAATCAAGCGCGCTCGCGGTTTAAACTAAACTCGAGCGCGCATTTATATTCACTATTCGATCAAATCTTCTAAAGATTTGCTCAATTGTTCTGCCTTATGTGTCGGCAATACATAAACCCAAGGGGCTGTTTTCTGATTAAGTTCACTAACTTGTTTTTTCACGTCGTCAGGTGCTGTTAGTGCCAGTTTTTTGATCTGCTCTTCATCATCAGCCTTAGGCCGCAAAGTTTCATCATAGTTAAATTGAAATACTGCCAGGTGCTGATTGTCTTGATTGCGAACCGATACTTCCGCTATCAAGCCATGCTTAGTCTCGATTCTTGATTTACTGGTTTTTGATGAATCAAACTGAAAATTCTTTGCACTCATGACATCATTCAAATCCAATCCTTGTAAACTGTTGGCCATTTGATTAAGCGTTGCTTGCGATTTTATTTTTTTACCCTTGGGTAAAGACCCAATCGCAAAATCATTACTCTCAATGCTAGGCCGACTTATGACAAGTTTATTTTTCTTTGGATTTTTAATTTCAATTTTATTTACATCGGCAGCGGGGATATCCAATATGCGTTTATCCAACCATTGCGAGATTGTTGAAGGGTAGTCCACTTTACCTTCCAACAACCACGCCTGCTCCTGATCGGGAACACGAGCGTAAAATCCTGCTCGAGCACCCGGTTTGTTATTCCCAATAATTAATGAAGCAAGCGTTTCACCTTTGTTATCAATTAAGGCTATTTGTTTGGTGGTGCCATTTGTATCTTCTGGTGACCCAACGCCCACACGATCATAGTTTTCAGGTTTCTTGGTTTTTGCTTCGATGGTTTTGAGGTTAGCCATGCTAATAGCCAACTGTTTAATTTTTGAAAAATCAGCCGGGAAATTGTCCTTTTCTGCAACTAACCAGTTTTCGCCATCACTACTAATATTAAAATCTTCATTGCTTTTAAGTTCGATACGGGCAATTGTGTTGATATTTGCTTTTAACTGTGGAAAAAATAATTCTCCTGCAAGGTCATCCTCTTGTTTAGATTTCTCGCGTGAATCGAGAAATACAATTAAGATAATTGATATCAGTAAAATCGCAGAAACGATAACAATGTGATTTTTTTTCATAATAAATCCTTTCTCACTTTGGCAGACATGCCTTGCCTATACACCAGCGTTTTGACGATGGAGTTTACGACGACGAGTGATGGTGATTCCCGCAGCCAACGCAGTGACAAATATAGGCACCAACACGATATTGAGAAATTTAAGCCAGGCACCAAGGTCTTCAATGTCGCTATTCAAACCGTGTTGGACCTGACGCAATTCTTTACGTGTACTGACTTGCTGCGCTCGAAACCGTTCCAACTCCTGTTGCTGCGCTTGACTTAGAATTAAAGCATCGCCAGTGTCTTTATTGCGTTGCAACTGCGCGAGCTTTTGCTCTGTTTCACGAAGCCGGCTTTGCAATGCTTGCTCTTTATCACGAAAACGCTGTTCAGCTTCTTCTTTAAGTGCTGCAACTTTATCAAATGGACGGGCTGACTTAGCACGAGTTCGCAGGCTTATTAAATCATTATTGCCACTTAAATTATCAATACTATTGATTAGGAACGCATCATTATTGGCTCGCGGAATAATTAACTGCCGACCAAAAAAGTTTTGAACATTAACCCAAAATTGATCATTCAACATATCAGTATCTGCGACAACAATGATATTAATATTTTCCTTCGAAGATTTTAAGTGTTTGTTTTTATCGGCACCTTCAATTGCCTCTGCAAACGCCGAATTAACAGTACCACTAATACGTGCCGCGATGGCTATCGATTCAGTGCCAGGCTTGTAATCCCGCAGCAAACCCATAGGGTCGGGGCCAAACTGAAAACGCGAGTTCTGTGTGGTCGATCCTTGTTCAGAGGTTTTTAATAGGGGTGTGAACTCCGTCGTTGCTTCATCAACTTTTTTCAGTACACCAACCGTGCCCATGGCAAGATTTTTTAATTCACTTGTCACAAAATCTGAATCACTAAAATTGGTTTTATCTAATGTTAACCATGCGACATAATCTATCGGTTGTGGTCGCCGTCCGACCATGGCATTGACACGGGTTGCAGCCCGACGATCCAATGCGACCAAACCATCACTCAATTCTATTCCCCATGCGGCAAAAAGTTTATCAAGACTTGAGTTTCTTGGAACATTCATGTTCGCGAAAGGATTTTGTGGATCGCGACCTGGTGGTTCATCGGCCTCTGAATGAGGGTCGACAAAAACAATCGCTCGTCCACCGTTTAATACAAACTGATCGATTGCATATTGAGTTTTATCGCTCAGGGTTTTCGGATGCACTAACATTAAGACATCGATATTGTCCGGAATACTTTCCGTATCGATTTGCAGTGGTTCTACTTTAAAAAATTGTTTTAATTGAGTAACGATGGTCCAATCACCCGATGGGCCATTCTGTGCAAACGGCATTTGTGGTGCTGCAGATATCAAGGGTAAAGAACTCATTAAACCAACCACTTTTTGTTTTGGGCTCATGAGTTTATTAACGAGTTTAGTGATATCATATTCTAAACTTTGTTCTTTATTTGGTTGAAAGAATGCTATTACTTCCTCATCATCTACTGCATTAGTACCAACGAGTCCAAAGTAAGCCTGAGTCCCACCCGCGTCCAAAGGCACACCTTGCAGGCCATATTGAACGGCTTGATCTTCTTCATCAGAAAAAGGTTCCGGGTCGGCAATAATCAGATTCACATTGCCGTCAGCATAGTTCTCATACTCCTGCAGAAGCTCTTTAACGCGCTGGCCGTAGGTCATTATTCCAGGGACAGACACTAATACACTTTCAGAAAAATACAAACGTAAGGTAATCGGTTCATCAATTTTCTTGAGAATATTTTTTGTTCCGTCAGAAAGCGTGTAGAGCTTGTTTTCAGTTAAATCCAAGCGCGCCGAACTGAAAAGCAAACTTGCTAGAATATTGATTATTAAAAGTGCAGCTAAGGTTATTAGCAGACCTGTGCTCGAAAACAATGTGCGTTTGTTCAATTCAAACTTTTTCATCTCTCAACCTCCCTTAATCGGCTTTCTTCATGTCAACAACGATGACGTTGGCAAATAACCAACAACCGATAAAAGACGCAAAATAAATTAAATCCCTTAAATCAATGACGCCGCGTTCGATAGCGGTGAAGTGGGTGAGAAAACTCAATGAACTGACGGCGTTAACTATAATTTGTGGTGCCCAGGATTTGAAAAAATCCAAAACCATAGGGAAACCGCTTAGGATGAAACCAAAACATATGACTACAGCAATAATAAAGGCGATAACTTGGTTGCGTGTTGTTGCAGAAATGCATGAACCGACTGCCAAAAATGCTCCCGCCATTAACAAGCTACCAAAATAGCTAGTAAGAATAATTAGATTATCAGGATCACCTAAGTAATTCACCGTAATCCAAATGGGAAACGTGAATGCCAATGCAATTGAGGTAAATGCCCAAGCCGCAAGAAATTTAGCGATTACTGCTTGACTTGTTGTTATAGGTAAAGTCATTAAAAGCTCAATGGTTCCAGCTTTACGTTCCTCCGCCCACAAACGCATGGAAATCGCAGGAATGAGAAATAGATATAACCAAGGATGATAATTGAAAAATGGCTGTAAATCTGCTTGTCCACGTTCATAAAATCCACCAAGATAAAAAGTGAAAACTCCGGTTAACACCAAAAACACAACAATAAAGACATAGGCAACCGGTGTTGCAAAATAGTTTCGAAGTTCGCGTTTGAAAATAGCTAAAATCATATTCATGTCAACTGAACTCCCTTAGCATCGGATGATGAAGTGGTAATGTCACGAAACACCTCGTCTAATTGACCTTCCATTACATGTAGCTCTTTCACCGTCCAATGGTTGGATGCGGCTAATTCATTCACATCATTTAAAATCGATACGCCTTTTTTCGGTTTGACAAAAAATCGAATTAGGTTGTCTCCAGCAGCGGCGTGCTCAACACTAGAAGCGTGACTCAATGTGTTAAGTTTTGCTTCAATTGCCAAAGCATCGTCTTTAGTTTCTAGCAGCAAATTGACAGCATTGTGAAAGCTTGATCGTGCCGATAACTCATCCGGTGTACCATCAAAAAGAATTTTGCCTTGTGCAATAATAATTGCTCGAGAGCACACCGCATGAACTTCCTCGAGTATGTGTGTGGAAACGACAATGGCTTTTTCTTTTGCCATTTGTTTTATGAGTTCACGTACTTCATGCTTTTGATTTGGATCCAGTCCGTCAGTAGGTTCATCCATTATTAAAATTTCTGGATCATGTAATATGGCCTGTGCTAGACCGACGCGACGTTTGAAACCTTTCGAAAGATTATCAATCGGTTTGTGAATCACACTTTCAAGATTCACTTTTTTGATTGCATTATTAACTTTGACATTCGCATCTTCGCCGGTGAAACCGCGGATTTCGGCGATAAAATGTAAAAATTCAAAAGGTGTCATATCCGGATATGCAGGCGCGCCTTCGGGCAAATAACCAATTTTTTGTTTTACCGAAATTGGTGCATCTAAAATGCTTTCGCCACATATTTTGGCATCGCCTTTGGTGGGCGTAATAAATCCCGTAATCATTTTCATGGTCGTCGATTTACCTGCACCGTTCGGCCCTAGAAAACCGAGAACCTCACCTTTTTTAACTTCGAATGAAATGTCATCGACTGCCCGAAATGGGCCAAAATCCTTTGTTAATTTTTCTATGTTGATCATAAGCTCCACACTTCACTAAGTTGAGTTTCAAATACCAGAATTGGCTAAAAAACCATGATGCTTGTAAGCAGGGGAGAAATTATCTATAAATTGAAGGCAATGTCAACACCGTGGCGGCTGGAAAAAATGGTTGAAAGTCATAGGCTTGTTGTTGAAATTAGAGTACAGTTTGAGTTTGACCATGATGTATAGAATTAGTTTAATTTTCCTTAATAAAATCAGATTAGCATGAATATGATAAAGAATTATCTTAGTGCAGCAATGGCTATAAGTATAATGCAAATAGTTGATGCGCTAGCGTTTATGAGTGATTCATGGATAGAAATACGCCAAGCATTTTCCTTAGTTGAGATAATCTGGTTTCTCGTTTCAATAGCGGCCTTTTTTCTCTTTAAAAAGAATCACATGAAAACAGTCGTGCCAAAATTATTCATTGCTTATATTTCAATATCTTTTCTGTACGCAAGTTATCGAATAAATACCGTAGATTTAGCAAGTGAAGCATTGATTCCCACAGGATTTGGCATATTTGCCCTCATATTTGCCCTTATTTATGGAATATACGCCAAAATTCATTACCAAACGCTGTTTTCTCGCTGAATATTCGTATATCACCAATTATTGAAATTAAAATCATCAACTTAAGTATTAGTAATACTAATTGGTTAGATGCGAATCTATGTACTAAACGTATAAGAGGGGGAAGTATTTACGTTAATAAATAGGTAGAGGAGAGTAATATGCAGAATTACCAATGTTTACCCTACGCCACGTTACCACAAGGCGCTTTACTGAAACAGCATCACCATCTAAAGAGCAATTCCGTCAAATTAAGTGATCCTGCGATAGTCGTAATGACTGACTTATCCAAGGGAAAAACTTTCGCCATTGGACCCAATGAAACCATACAAAAAGCTAACGACACCATGATTGCTTGTGGCGTACGTTTATTGTTTGTGCGTAATAGTGATGACAGTGTTATGGGCTTAATCACTGCTACGGATATTCTCGGTGAAAAACCCATTCGTTATTTAAATGAACATGGTGGATCACGAAATGATATCTTGGTGCAAGATGTGATGACGCCTAAGGTCTTACTAGAAG
>Ga0224506_10001985_pt1 | contig 14284 bp, 4 predicted proteins | sample SF_Jan12_sed_USG_2_FD_169108 | JGI IMG/M metagenome (GOLD analysis project Ga0224506, IMG submission 169108) | Sediment microbial communities from San Francisco Bay, California, United States - SF_Jan12_sed_USGS_8_1 | ecosystem: Environmental > Aquatic > Marine > Sediment | place: USA... | reverse complement strand
TGAACTAAACGCACAAGCAATCACACTAAGTGAAATTGCCATGGCAAATAGTGAACTGAGTTTTAACGAAAACGAGACCGTCGCGATTGTTGTTAAACGACAGGGCGGTTCGCAAGGCGAGGTGTCGATAGACTACCGTAGCGTGGACGGTAGTGCGCAATCGACAACGGTTGATAATGATTACACCGCGATCCAAGGGCGCTTAACTTGGGCTGATGGCGACGCTTCTGATCAGAGTGTATTTCTTACACTAAACGATGATGCGAATTACGAAGCCAGCGAAACATTTAAACTGCAATTATATAACCCGCTCGGTAATGCTGTGCTTGCAGCGGATGCGGCTAGTATTGTTAGCATTATTGATAATGACGTATCGGCCGGAACTTTGGGTTTTATTAAACGTAATGAAAGTTTCAGCGAAAATATTGGAAGCATTTCAATTGAAGTGATTCGTTATGATGGCTTCGATGGCGAAGTCAGTGTCGCCTATGATGTTGTTGATGGTAGCGCGGTTGCAGATGTGGATTATGTGTTCACGCCGGGTATACTTACTTTTGCTCAAGATGAGATTCGCAAATCTTTTACAATCGATCTCATTAATAACCAGCAAAATGATGGCGACAGAAACTTAGTATTGCAATTAACGAATGCGCAAGGCGGAGCCATTATTAGTGATGTATTTAAAAACAAAACCATAATTATTAACGATGATGAACTAGCAATAAGTACGCTTGATTTTGCCAGCGCGACTTATACTGCCATCGAAAATAATGGTGGTTTCATTGTGCGACTTGTGCGCCAAGGAGCGATTGAGCAGGCCGTGTCAGTTGATGTAACACTTGCAGGTGGAACAGCGACAATCGACGAAGATTTTCTATGGCAGAATCAAACCGTTTCTTTTGCTGCACAGCAAAGCGAAGCCACGATTCAAATAGAAATCGTTAACGATGAAATACAAGAAGCTGCCGAAACGATTCAACTAATGTTAAGCAATCCACAAAATGGCGCAGAACTAGGTGAAACCACACAAACCTTATTAACCATCAATGATGACGATGAAAAAACTGTAAGTGAGCGCGCAATCCCCACAAACAAAAAACTCAGTCTTAGCAGTTTCAATGCATTCTATTTCTTGCTCTTGTTTATTGGTCTGGCACTTCGTCGTGAATTAGGAATGAAAGAATAATTTTTCCGAATATAGTGGCGATGTATTACCGGGTGTCCCACACAATTTGATCAAAATGTACCTGCAAGGAAAGACTATTTCTGCTCTTTGACGCGATCTGAGATTTTTTCACAAACGCCTAAATAATCAATTCAAAGTATTAAATTGATTTTGGCTATATTAATCAAATTTAGAGTGTTTCCAAGGTTCCTAAATATAAGTTGTGTACTATTGTGCCAGCCTAACTGCTCGTGCTTAACGATTGGCTGCGACAGGGAGTCATACAAAACGAAACAAAGTAGCAGGAGCCAATTTTTGTTTTGCTATTCTTTATTCTTAGTGAAATAAACAGCAAAAGTTAGTCGAATTATTATGTCGATCAAGACTCATGGCTTGAACTATCATTGACTATGGAGTATGTTAAAAGAGCAATTTACATGCATTTTTCAATTTGTGCTGCAACACAAATTATACAGACATGTCGGTTGTCGCTGTATTATTGTCTAGTAAAATAGTGCGCTTTTCCCACCAATTAACTCTAAACGGACTTAAAGCTATTGTTTGAATCTTCATAGAACTTTTATAAGGATTTCGATCATGAGCCTGAACCTAAATCCTTGTACGAATAAAAATGATAAAAAAACAACTAAAACATTTCTAAAATCAAAACGAATCTTAATTGAAAAGTTTCTGGTGTTCATTTTCGCCTTATTCATTTTTGGTAATGTTCACGGCGAGTTGAATGGGCAAGACATAATGGATTGCAGTACGAAAAAAAATTCATTTGCTATTTATGCAAGCGATCCGCCTGAGATGCTTAAGTCGCAAATACTGGATTTTGCCAGCAGTGGAAGTCTGGTTGGCAAAGCCAATATTTATACCGCCTCCTATCCGAAAAAAGTCATTGATCACTGGGATAAATACGGCAGTTACTCCTTAAATTTTGTTGAAGCCGGTACGACGAAACCCGACTCTGCCAAGGATTCCCCAAAAAAATATTTTCTATACGACACCGAGTTTGACTACACTTTTATCCACTTCGCAGACATGGGTAGTGGCAATATTCGCAAACAAACAAGGAATATTGTCCTTGCAGGTCAGATTAGAATCGAATTCTCCTTTGTCAGTCGAGAAGATTCAGTGGGATACTCAATGACGTATGAACTTCCAAAGCTGCATTGGGACACAGTACAATCTAGTTCATGCATGGAAGGTTATGGTTATCCCTTGGGGGAATATTGTGAATCATGGTTTCCACCACCAGAGCATATAACAAATCTTTGCCAGTTGCAGGATGGTACCGTCGTCCTGTACACCACTATTCGTAGATCAAGTAGCGAAGTTTATGGAACGCCATTATCTGGGGATTTCGTTTTTCCAATTAGTACGGGAGAGGTAGCATCACCTGATGGTGTAATCGCTGGCAAATTAAGAAACTTACAACCCATCGATAATGCAGATGATATTCAAAAAGCAAAAGTCGAATTATATCGTCAAACTGCTTATGCAAGAGCAAAAAGTGCAGAAGAAAGCGAAGCCGACTATAATTTGTATTTAAAAAGTATTGGCAAAACTCTGGTTGATGTGATCGAAGTCAGTGCCCATGACGAAGGTGAATTCAGGTTTACTGGTGTACCGATTTTTGGCGGGCGAGGAAAAGGCGGAACAGCACGACCACAAGACTATAGCATTGAAATATCTTATGCTGAAACCGAGGAAGTAGACCTTAATCAAGAACCAGTTGATCCGAATATTACTGTAACAACACTGTTTGAAACGAAGAAAAAATTTAATATTCGTGCTTTCCCGCAAGATCTTTTTAGTGAAAATAACATTCTTGATATCGCCTTAAAGCCCTCTGATGTGGTGGCTGTAAAGCAGCAACTGATTGACCAACTCAGTTTGGCCTCACCTGGGAACTATTTGCCGGTGGAAAACGGCACGCTGCAACCGTGGTTAAACACCATGACTTTGACGCCAGAACATCTTGAAGCCGTTCGGCGTGGCATCTGGGCGGAACGCTTGCTACGAGATGGAACACTTTATGCCGATGAAACCCTAGACCTGATGTTATCGGGTCTAGGCACTTTATTGGCCGATTTATTTGATGACTTGACCGATTTCACTAGTAAAGATAGACAGGCACGACAACAGGAACTTAATAAGATTGAAAATAATAAAAACGTTTCGAATCCCTTTTTTGCCACTGGTAAGTATCCGCTTGACTCAGAACGTTATATTAAAAATCTCAATCTTGATCGGGCCATTGCTGACGGCGAGATTGCGGGAACCGTGCAAGCAGTTTTTAAATATGTGTTAACACTGGTTGTCACAGCGGCGATTGAAAAAGGAATGGACCCTGACGAAGCACAGCAAATTGCGAAAATTCTACAACAATCGCTTAACGTATTGGTGGGAGCAATTAAAAGTGGAACAGTGAAGGGTACATTTAAATCAGCAAGCAAACTGTTGATTGAAGAATCTGTGCAACTGGCAAAACCATTTGTTTTTGACGAAGCCAGTCTGCCCTCGTATACCACTCTAGTCAAACCCGAATTAGTCGCCTCTGTGGATAACATGATGAATTGGAATCAGGTGGACAAGAGTCAATATGAAAACAATCGCAGGCAGGTGATAAAGTTGTTAAATGAGCTGGGTCGAGAAGCGACATTCACAATTAACACCTCAACTACATTACAATTGTCAGCGGGTGCATTGGATGTATTCCAAGATATTATTGGTGTGCTCGCTCAGAGTGGCGAAAAGCGTCTCAAAGCCCTGGAAAAATTAACCCTGATTACTAAATATTTGTTGAATTCAATTAGTGTTGTTGATCCTTACTTATTCGTATTTCATGATAATCGAAAATTAGTAAAAGAAGGCGTTTATAAAGCCTATGGAATGTCGGTGCCGCAGACTGTTAATAGTGCCAGTTTGTATGCACTCGCACCGCGCGCCGTATTTACCAGCGGCAATCCAACTTATGCGTTGATCGCACCGGCATCAGAAGAATTGAGCAACACGATGAATACAATTATTGAAGCGTTAGAAGCAGATGATATTCAGGCTGCAATGATTGCAAGCAGCGACAATAGTGTAACGAATTTCGTCAGTAGCCTAGATGAGTGGCGGCAGTTAGTCGATATGTTTATGTTGCAAACGCGTGCAATAGACATTGCTGGCAATTCCACTCAATCCATGAAAACGATTTCCAGCTTAGTGGTTGACAAGCTCTCGCTTGATTCCGATCATTTTACACTTTTACAATCGTTGCGAGAACTCTATGTCAAAATATTAATCAATGAATATTCAGGTTTAACAGACTCGGCTTATGTGGCTCAACGAAATAGCATATTAATGGAATTAAGAAATAGTTTGCGGGAAACAAAACTATTTCTTTCTCGCTTGAGTACAGTCAATGAAATGTTGAGTGGATTGGATGTGTTACCAGTCATTGCCGTGAGCAAAGCCACCCTCTCTTCCGAAACCAGTGGTCAGGATATTGTGACCTTGGCGTCTGAGAACTTTGTGGTGAAATCCAAATTACGTAATATTTCAAGTATCCCACTCAATAACATTACAGCAAAATTGATTGTTGACTCAGAGCAAGACTCGGTAACAATTGTCTCTAACCCAGTAATCCTCGTGGGTGAATTGGATGCATATCAAGATGCCATAGCAAATGGTGCGGATGAAGTAGACATTGAATGGACAATAAAATATGAGGGTAGTTTTGTACCAGAGAAAATTGATTTATCGATTCTCATTCTCGAGAATGATGAGCAACCGCTTTCCTTTGTCGCAAATTCGCCGCTATTGGTTTTAAATATTGGTTCGCAACAGCTCGATCAAGATGGCGATCTATTACCGGATAGCTGGGAAATTAGCAAAGGCTTGGATATTTCGATAGATGATGCTGAGTTGGATGCTGATAGTGACGGTTTAAGTAATCGACTAGAATATGCGCTTGGTACACATCCCAAAAAAGCGGATAGCGATGATGATGGTTTGTCTGATTCCAAAGAGCTTGATGGCAGCAACAACTTACACATCACCAATCCACTTGATGAAGATAGTGATGATGACGGCATTGCCGATGGTGCTGATAAACAACCGCTTGATGGATCATCCAGCGAGCAAGGTGAAGCGATTGAAGAACCCGTGCTTGCGATAGATCAAAACACGGTTACTTTAACGCCTGAAAATGACATGGTGTTGCTAAACATTTCTAATAGTGGTGCTGGAAATCTATCCTGGAGCGCATTTGTTGAAAATAAATTCATTGCTAATATCAGCCCAAACGCGCCAGAAATGCGCATTGGTGAAGGCAAATTGTTAATAATGCTACCACCAGAATATGATGCAGAAACTAAACCTTACGCAAAAACAATAATTCGCGTAGTCGATCTTTCAGGGGCCATTCATGATATGCAAACGATTGAAGTTCATCTTGGTACACCACCGGTCACCGTGGACGACAAAAATGATTCCACTACAGGCAAGAGTAATACCTCTGTCAAAGCAAAAAAATCGTCAGGTGGCTGCACAATCGGAAGCGGATCTCCATTCGATCCAACATTGTATGTGTTGCTGCTGCTTTCGTTAATTCACATTATCCATGGGTGTGCTAAGAAACAATAGCAAAACTTTTTCAGTGCTAGCTGAGCACAAACCCATCAACAAATCGGAATACGGCTGGACGTTTACGATTGGATTCGCAACGATGTTAAACACTGGAATATTGCCACCGATGAGTGAGGCACAGGTTGTGGAAAAAATGAGCGAAATTGGCACAGCACTTTTTTCTCAATTCGTTTCACCCTCCTAGCCCAGAACGGGTCAATAGTTGTAAAAGTGAGTCGAAGTTTTTACAAAAAGTTTTAGTGGTCTTATCATTGCCCGAAATGACCGGGTCTCATTATTGTATGTTCTGTTAAGCATTTACTCATCAACCATAAAATTCCCCCTTAAAGTGGTTTCGAGATTTTCCTCATAATTATTCATAGCCAGCAAAGCTTTGTTGAATAGATGAAAACAAAAAACTGCTTAATAATGGACACAACGTTTCGGTGTATTCAGCATGGCTTGCAATAAAAATAGTAGTGATTTGTAACGGAAGGAAATTTGCATTCCACGCCTACTTTGTGGTGTGCCATTGTGCATTATTTTTTCAAACAAAAGGAATCGCTAATGAGAAAAAGAACATTCTTCATGCTTATCTTATTCTGCGCATTGATAGTTGCGTGTTCACAAAGCGAGGATGAAGCTAACCAATTACCAACCATTACTGGAACACCGTCAGCTACTGCAACTGAAGATGTCGAATATAGCGATTTAAGCATTTTTGCTGATGATGCCGATGGAGATAGTTTGATATTTTCAATTAGCAATAATCCATCGTGGTTAAGTATTGATGCAACTAGTGGCAATTTATCTGGAACTCCCCTAAATGCGGACGTAGGAATCCACGCAGATATTATGGCGACGGTCAGTGATGGCCGTGGTGGCACTGCATCAATAACGTTCACTATTACAGTTAGCAATAGCAATGATGCGCCGAGCGTTGTGCTAAGCTCAGCGCCAAGTTATGAATTAGTTGATAGCGACTTTCCCTATAATATTGACATGTCATCATGGTTTACGGATGTTGATGCTGCTGACAGTTTGACTTTATCGATTAGTAATAACACTGACAGCACCAGTATCTCAACCGCAGTTAGTGGCACCAGCTTAACCCTTAGTCGTGGCGCCGGTAACAGCGCAAAAATCGATATTACGGTTCAGGCCACAGATTTAAGTAGTGCTTCCGCAAGCACAAGTTTCAGTGTCATCCTCGCTCCCATTCTTTATGGTAATGGTACTAATTGGAATGACTATGTAAGCAATGATGGAAGCGATGTTTATCACGCGAGTGATACGGCATGTAATCCTGCTAGCGATGGGCCTGCCATGGATGCATGTATCCACGCAGGTGAAATTCGTTATTTTAATACAGGTCTCACTACGGCGTGCGCGAATTTAGTTGCTAACGATTCCTTGTCCGCCCTGGTTTGGGTGTGTGATGACAGTGGTACTACCACGGTATTTTATTCATCAGGTTTAGCGGATGGAAAATACTTGTCCGATCTCATCGATTTCACCACGGACACATGGAAAGATATTCAACTGACGGTTACCGAAAGTGCCGCCACTGTCTACACGAGTAAAGCGGGTATGAAATGGTGGACGAACCCAATCGTAGTTGATAATGATGGCATGACGGCGTCCACGGCGGTTGCGGGAACTATATATTTGGTGAAAAGTAATCCCGCTGCAGCCTACACATTAGACGCCGAAAAAACGGCATTGGTGGTGCAATCGGGAGTCACGGCGGTATCCACGATTTATGCAAACAATCAAAATTTCCTGTGGCTGGAAGGCACTATTGATGCAACAGGAAACTTTGCGGCAATTGATTTTAGTTCGACAAAATTTTCAGTTGCGCGCAATGTGACTTTATCAAACGGAACAGGCTTTGGTGTGAACCTGTCGGCAGCGCAAATGAATCATCTTGAAGATATTACGTCAACAGGATTTGGTCAGTATCATATTTCATTTAGCTCAAGTGCCTCATATAACCGTGTGATTAATCTCAGCGCAAGCAATTCGACATCCATGGGTATTTCAATTTCAAATAACTCATCTAATAACGTTCTGCAAACGATTAGCATTGATGGCAGTGGGTCAAGCGCAATCTCGCTTAGCACGGCGTCGAATAACACGTTGAGCAATCTTACACTGACAGGTAATGCGGGTGGGCTGAATCTTTCCGGTTCTAGCAATAATGTGATTAGTGGTGTTACGGTATCGGGAGATACAACCGCAGCGATTTATCTTGGAAGCAGCTCAAGTAATAATGATATTAGCCAAATTAGCGCAAACGGAAACTATAGTGGTGTTTCGGTGGGTGCCACGTCGAATGGTAATCGTTTCTCAGATATGATAATCGCAAACAATGATACCGCTGGATTGGATTTTAATAATTCGTCAAACAACACAGTTTTCAATGTGAAATCATATAACAATGGTTACTCTGGCGTTGGACTCGAAAACGGCGCGAGTAATAATCAGATTTATAATATTTTTGCCATGAATAATCGTTATTATGGTGTGGGCGTGGGTGAAAATTGTAAAAATAATCGTTTGTTCAATATTGTTGCGGCCAATAATGACTACGATGGCGTGAACATTTTAGGTGGGCAAAATAATTTGTTAATGAATATCACTGCAGCGAACAATAACTATTATGGCGTAAGTTTTACCTATTCTGGTTTTTATAGTCTCAGCCCGAGTGACAACTCTCTGCTTAATGTTGCGATCATTAACAATCAATATGGAGGCTTGAGCTTAAGTTCTGCACGGAACAACACCTTAATTAATATTGCGAGTGCTAACAATCAATCGAACAATGTCTACTTAGAAAAGGCAACTTCAGATCCAACAGTGGGCTCAACCGGCAATTATTTTAGCGGTACAATCAAAGTCGGTAACGCCACATCGTCAGATTGTTATGTTCAAGCGGAATCCACAAACGGCGCTTTAGCTGATGATGCAGGCTCTGTGGATGGTACTCATAGTGGAACCTGCGTTGAAGTTTCACCATCGGATTTTGGTACAGCGACAACGGCCATTAGTTTAGCAGCCTCGTTTATCGGCAAAGTGGAAACAGATGATAGTAGCAACGGTTCGGATAACAATGGTACTGATAGCTTAGGTCCAGGTTTAGCGGTATACGATAATATTACCGATTTTAGCAATTTTGAAAACGACTTTCGTGGATGGGGTCTGGATGGTTCTGTATTTCCAAACACTGATCAACGCGGACCTTGCTTAACAAGCAACAATTGCCGAATTTGGGATTGGCGATTAAGCGCCAATGACACGGGTGATGCCGGATCGGCCGCTATACTTGCAGTGTTAACGCAACCCAATGCGAATAGCACTTATGAACATGCGTGGCAGGGAACAGCAGCCGATCAGGCCGCATGCACTAGTGCCTTTCCCGATTCAATATTTGTTGCTACGAATGATTGTCGTACCACCGCCTTGCGCAATGCTGTGGAAATTATTGGCGATAATGATGGTAATGATAATGGCTTGTGTGAATCAGAAGAAACCTGTTTGTTCACGCCGAATATTGCGGGTTACCAAGGTCATGGCACAACAGACGCGGCAACTACAGTGACTGGTGGGGTCTTGAGTAATATTTCACTGGTGACTTATAGTAATAACGGAATATAAGACTAGCACGGACAACTACAACTTTGCTATATCCTCTCTGCAAGCTACTGCTTGTAGGGAGGTTTGCTAGCTAATATATCAATAACGATTTCGATTTGTGTGATTTTTTCTTTTATGATTAGTGTACCCGTTAGTCTTATTATTTATTGAAGCAATGCTATTCCTTGTGATTCCATATTTTGTGAAATATTGCTCGCAAAAGAGTCGAGTTCGTGATGGCAACTTTTCATCACGTTAAATCGCTAGTAGCAGGACGAGCTTATTTACCGTGTCACGGTAAAAGCCGATAAAGAACCAACTTAATTCGAGGTAATTCGAATGTCACAAACTGCCGATTCATCTACATCCAAAGAATAAATTCAAAAGGAATTCCATGAATCGAATCATTATTGCTCTGTTAATTAGTCTCAATCTAATGTTAAGTGCTTGTAGTGGAGATAAAGCGCCAAGCGAACCTGCGCTTAGTGATATCGAATTAGCGCTCCAGCAAGGTGACGCTCGGTTTATTAGTAATGACCGAGTAGCGGCCTTAGAAGAAGCAACCGCATCCGAAATTGAAAACATCATTGTCTCGAAAAACCGAGTGGTTGAGGATGTCTTCGCAGGTGTCAGTATTAACTACGATGTAGGAAATCGAGTCGCCTTATTTGATATCACCGATTACGATACAACATTTCCCTTGCTCGTTGGCAATGCAAGTAATAAAGCCATGGCATTATTTGGTAACAATGGTGAGTCGCGCTTTGCAGGATTTAATACTAGCCTAATTGCCTATCATTTTAGTTTCGGCTTTAACGCAGATATGATTACGCCGTTTAAGCGAGTTTTATCCTGGTTGTTTGCACAAAGCCCTTTGAGTACGGATAATTTAAACAGTGCAAAAAACATTGTGTTTAGTCATTTCTCGACGATTAATGAAACAAGCAATATTGATTGGTTGTCGGGCGAGTTTGACCAATGGCAATTTTCTTCGTGCAATGACGCGAATACACTAACAAGCTGTTATCAAAATAAAGATTTGATCTTCGTCAGTTGGGAAGAAGGTAGCGACGACGAAGTGGATGCGACGATTGCTGCATTACAACAAGCACAAGCGCAGGGCATACCGATTATTTATATGCACTCAACAATCGAATACACCAATGCGATGTCAACTGCAATCGGCGACTTGCTTGGTTTTAGTATTCCATACGGTGGGAATTTCTGGGCCGACGATACCGCGGTGTGGGCCAGTGTTGCTGCAATGATAACGGATATACAGCCGATCACAAAAATTCAGACGTTGTTGGGGCATTTGTTGAATAATGATATCAGTATTGACTGGGCGGATTGTGCTGATGCCTGTTATGACAACGAAGTTTACGCCCGCGAGTTAAAACCAGGATTTGATTTGCTTCGCAGTCGACTATTAGTGCTTGATGAAAACGCGGTGGACTTGTTTGCACAGCCCAATAAGCGTCTCGATAAACTTTTAGTCTTGCTTGCTGACAAATATCGTGAACAAATTGTGTATCCAATGGATAAACGCATGGCGGATTTTAGTGTCTTTGCCAAAGCCTTATTTGCCGATCATGCGGTTTATTATCATCGCAAGTATGCACGAGGCCAAGCCGATCTGGGTTCGTTTAGCCGAAATAATTTTGATCACATTACACCAACAACGGTGACGGTAAACGCAAAAAGTCACAAACCATTTCGCGCAACCGGTGTGTATGCTTTGCCGGGGAAAATTATGCAAGTGACAAGAAACGATAACAGTGCAGTGGCAATCAAAGTTTTTATTAACACTTTGCGTCCGGGATCGACGCATGAATTTGCCTACAACGATTATACACGCGCAAAATATGTGCAATCGCCACATTTCAGTATCGCCTCGGGCGAAAGCATTTCTATAGTTTCGCCCTATGGTGGGCCGGTTCAATTGGAGTATGATGCCAATGATCTTGATATTGAGTTAGTGTTCAGTAATGTAGGACAGCATCCGTTCTGGGATCATATTGATGACGACGTGACATTCTCAGCACAAGTGGCAGCCAACGACTATGATTGGGTAGAAATCATTACGCCTAATTTTGAGATCCACTCCACCACAGAAAAAATGCAAGAGACTTTAGCCAATCCCGCGTGGAACGGCAGCGCCGCGCAAGTTGCTGACGCGACAAAACGCTATTTACACGACTTGCCACATGCGCTTGCTGGTTTTCAAGGCGATGGCATAACTGTTCCAAGCGAAGTGCAAAGCTTTATTGATGCACAAGGATGGATGCTAGAGACTCAAGATGCAGTTAAACATATGAACGCCGACCAAGCGCTATGTGGATTCGGTTGCTCGGGTAATCCCTATGATGCGTGGTGGGCGTATAATCCTGTCAGTCATGGCGATGGGCATGAAATGGGACATAGTCTGGAAGGCTCACGTATTTTTTCTGGCTGGGATTATCATGCAATTACCAACTTCTATGTGTTTTATGCAAAATCACACTACGCGCTTGAAAGCGGTAATGCCCATGGTTGTTTTAATTTGCCGTTTCAGGATTTATTTACGATTTTACAAACGAGTATTGGCGAGCTTGATCCCGCAGCTTATGTCACCGCAAATCTTTGGGATGTGAATCAATGGGACGATGGTGCTGGTGTGATTTTACAACTCATTATGCTGGCACAAGCACAAGGCGCATTAATCGATGGCTGGAACTTGCGTCCCTTGCTTCATGCGTTGGATAGGGAGTTCCTACGCGCTAAAGTTGATGAAACGACATGGAATAATAAACGTGCCTCTTTAGGTATGACGGACTATACCTTAGCCGAAGCCGATGCTATGGATGATAATGATTGGTTGGCTATTGCGATTGCGTTCGTCACCCAACGCGATGTGCGTGACTACCTCGACATGTGGGCGATCAGCATGAGTGACAAGGCGCGTACTCAAATCGCAAATCTTGGTTTCGCGGTCATGCCGCGTGTCTTCGTCGCTAGTAGTAATACTGGATTTTGCGATACCTTTACTCATAGCCTGGTGAATATTGATGGAAGCAGTGCTTGGCCTTTACTGTGATGACTTGATTATTGTGATGCTAGACTGTTTCAGATTGCCCTTCATTCATAGAAACGAACTTAGTGTTAGGTTCGGAAATGACATACAACTATGAATGTGTAGCAGCAAAAACGATTGTTTATATACAATGAGCACAATCACCCGTGCCAGGTATTAGAAATTATCAAAACGGCGATAATAAGGAGTTGTTGTTTCTTAGCCGAACTAATCAATTTTCCAAGCCGTGGTTCCAATATGACAATAATCACAGGGCTGATTTGTCACAAGGTGCTTCGCCGGTTTTGAAGTATAGCCAGTGCTCGGATTGTGGCATTTTATGCAAGTGCCAAGCGCTTGGGTGTGATCAAAATTGATAACGGGTATGAACACTGAAGTTTGATGACAGGCCGCGCATGTTTGGCTTGTAGGTAAATGAAAACCTGATTGCTCATGGCAGGCGTCGCAAAAATCAAAATATTCACTATGATTAAGTATGTATATTTGCCAATTTAGGGATTCAGGGTCCATAGAATAATGACAATTCGAGCATGCAGCAGAGAAGCCTTGATGAAAATTGATATGTAACTGGTTTTCGATGTCATACGGTGTGTCATGACAATCAATGCAGATATGATTCGTCCATTGATGCGCTTGCGCAGCCCGGCTTTGCCAGCCGTTGCGATCATGGCAAAAGCCACAATCCTTTTCGGTCGATGGGTGATTTTGCGGGACTCCGTCGACTGACTCCAGGCTATGACAATTCGCGCACTTACCCATTGCTGTGGGGTGCTCAAGGCTTAAAGCCGGTGTCCAAGCGCTTTTATTATGACAGTTCTGACACAATAAAGACGAAGTCATATGTTGTTTTGCTTTTACATAATCCTCATGATGACAACTCGCACAACGGTCGCTCACATAAGCGTGAAGTGATGAAGTGTCTCGCACTTGTTTTAATGAATACTGCCATTTGGATGGGCCATGACAATAGGAACACGCCGCTGCCCCATCGACGACAGTGTCTGGATGAGTGAAATCGCCTTTTGCGTTTTCACCATCGTGACAATCAGCGCATTGCAAACCCCGACCGTGTTCGCTAATAACTATAATGTCCTGAGCCTTTTCGCCATCTTGATTGGAAACTGTGAGCAGAACAACATATGTACCCATGACGTCCGCGTGTAATAAAGACGAAATATGATCGGGTTGTGTTAAATAAGCGGCGCTGGTTTCGGGTTTGGTGATGAGCTGCCAGTGATAACTTAAGTTTTGATCAAGTTGTTCATTGGAATGAATGGCGTGCAATTCAACTAAGCCGGTGGTCCACAGTACTTGATGACGCCCAGCTTCGGCAACGAGTTTCACGGTTTGCGTATTGATGTTACTAAAGCTCAGAGGTGTTTCGCAGGCAAATAACATAACAGCGCACAACACAACGCAAACATACTGAAGCCAGCCATGTGAGAACGGGTTCACCCGTGATCATCCTTGATTCGAATTTATGAATTTTTATGCCATCAATAATGCGATATTTTCATCATGACCACAACCGCATTCGCGCGCACCACCAATAAAAAAACGGGGTCAGAGAACAATTGTTTCTAATATTCGTGCCCGCTTATATTAGAAACAATTGTTCTCTGACCCGGGTTTTTGGGAGTATGTTGTATGCTTGATTAGTTGCTCACTGGCGTATCAAAATTAGGTCATCGATTTGGCCATAGAATTTTTCGCTATTGTCGATGGCACTGCCGAGTCTGGTTTCGCGGCTATCATAATGAAATTCGCGTGTGCCATAAGGAGCGGCG
>Ga0224506_10001984_pt1 | contig 14303 bp, 13 predicted proteins | sample SF_Jan12_sed_USG_2_FD_169108 | JGI IMG/M metagenome (GOLD analysis project Ga0224506, IMG submission 169108) | Sediment microbial communities from San Francisco Bay, California, United States - SF_Jan12_sed_USGS_8_1 | ecosystem: Environmental > Aquatic > Marine > Sediment | place: USA... | reverse complement strand
TACTTTCATAGAGGCGGCTAAACAAACCGGTTTTAGCTACAACCCTGACTTTAACGGCCCTACCCAGGAAGGCGTCGGCCATTATCAGATCACGACTAAAAATGGTAAGCGCATGTCTGCGGCCCGGGCTTACCTGCATCCTGCATTGCGTCGCGCCAATTGTCAGCTCCATTCGCAGGCTCACGTCACCAGAATTATCTTTAAGGATCGAAAAGCGGTCGGTGTTGAATTTGTGAGACAAGGGAAACAGTTCACCGTAAAGGCCAAACGTGAAGTCATAGTCAGTGGCGGTGCAATCAATTCACCCCAGCTTTTACAATTATCAGGCATTGGTCCGCAACAATTATTAAAAAACCAGGGTATTCCGGTCGTACACGATTCTCCAGCAGTCGGTCAAAATATGCAGGACCATTTAGCCTGTACGCATTATTATCGATCTCGAGTACCGACGCTAAATAATCAGCTAAGCCCCTGGTGGGGGAAAGTGATGGCCGGAATGCAGTACCTGTTAACACGACGGGGCATTTTATCTTTGAGTGTGAATCAGGCTGGTGGCTTTGTGAAAAGCAATTCGCAAAGGCCTAAACCAAATTTACAGATGTATTTCGCTGCCATTACTTACACCATGTCAGCACCTGGCGAACGCCCTCTGATGGCTCCCGACCCCTATCCAGGGTTCCTCAATAGCGTTGCTCAACTACGCCCAAAGAGCCGAGGATATTTACAAATCAATTCGTCAGATCCTTTTCAGGCTCCCGAAATCATGCCGAACTACCTGTCTGATGAGGAAGACGTCATCGAAATGCTGGAAGGCGTCCGCCTGCTACGTGAAATGGCTAAAAGCCCCGCCCTGAGCGCGATCATCGAAAGCGAAATGACACCCGGCCTGAATATCGATTCAGACGACGAATTAATCGATGATATCCGGCAACGCAGTTCGACCGTGTTCCATCCTACCAGCACCTGCATGATGGGACCGCAATCCAAAACAGCGGTAGTCGACAGCGACTGCCGGGTTTACGGCGTCGACAATTTACGCGTGGTCGATGCCTCTGTATTTCCGACTGTCACTTCCGGCAACACTAACGCGCCGGTGATCATGGTCGCCGAGAAGGCTGCTGACATTATATTGTCGCAGACAGAATAAAGCGGCTGTTATCAGTAATTAAACGTCATCCCTAAATGCAGATTATCGATATCATCGAAGTTTTCATAGGTAGCACTAAGACCGAATGAGCGCTCTTCGGAACTATAATAGATCAACTTTCCACCCAGGTAGGTCTGATCGTCGACACCCGTTTCGTAATCCTGCTTACCCGCAAACAACTCTGCCTCCAGATACTGACCGACCCAGTGTTTCAGGCCTAGCATTAATGATGTTACATCAGAGCTGACTCCCTTAGGCCCAGTCGGATTTATGCCTTCGTCATATTGACCTATATGAACAAATCCGTAAATATCGGTACTGTTACTCAACGACATATTGCTACCAATACCAAGAAAGTGAGATTCAGTATATAGCTCGAAACCGCCTGACAGATCATAATCAAGCTTCTGAATCCGCAAATTAAGCAGGAGCTGATTAAAATCATGGGTTAATACAAAATCAAATCCATCACCGTCTAAGGAAGGATCCATTTCCGAGTTGGTGTAGCGTAGTTCGACACTGGTATAGTTGAAATTTTCGGCGAAAACTAAAGAATTCCAGAAAAGCAGCCCGATGAAGCACAATATTATTTTCATGACAGCATCCACCCTGTTTTTTAATGAAAACTGAAGTTTATAATCTAGCGATTATTTCCTGGACTGTATTGATGGCTGTCAAGTGAGTAGTGATAAGGTATTAAGGGGTCTATTATGAAGGATCAATGCAGAATAATGGTACTTAACACTTCAAACACTGGAAGCCGAACTAGACAACCCATAGTTCGCCTGTAAATGATCAAGGACTTCAATTAATGAATCAGCCACACTATAAGCTCGCGACCGCGTCGCTACTGATGGCACTTTTAAATCGGGAACAAGATAAACCCGCATTCCTGCGGAGCTTGCACTCATCACTCCGGCTTCAGAGTCTTCGAATGCTATACAGTTTTCCGGCGCCACTTTGAGCCGATCTGCTGCCTCAAGATATATATCCGGTGCAGGTTTCCCATTGGCTATCTGATCTCCAGTTACTATGTGCTCAAATTCACTTCCCAGGCCTGCACTCTTAAGACTTAATGTTGCATAGTCGAAGTCACTGGAAGTGGCTACTGCTACCGGAATCTTTAAACTCTCTAACCAGGCCAGTAGTTCAGTTAGCCCCCGTTTTCTGTTAATACCAAAAGCCTCTACCTGGTTTTTCCACCTGGACTGCCACAAATGCTGAAAATGCGGCATTGGAAAATTACTCCCAAAATATTCGATGATCAGTGACTCAATTTCAATATCGAGTATCAAACCATCCATATCAAATGTAGACAGGCAACTTGCATTATCAATATGTTCAGAATGATTTCTGTTGGACGCAACTTAACTTTCCTACTCCCCCGGCACCATGCCTGAATAGCAGTTACAACTGGCTGGTTTAATCGGTTAAGGATTAAATCCGAAATACCGACAAGATTACTTTAGGTTCGGGATTTCAACTCTTCGATAAAGAGTTCCAGCACATCCACGGTGACGTGATTCATCACCACTATTTTGTACCAGGCCGGGGCTACATGACTATCGGGCACCAGAAAATAGCGTTCGATGACTGGCTGCGCTAATTGACTGGCACGGATAGTCACGATGTTTGATGCCGAATGGCGATAGTGTTTTATGCCAAGCTCAGATAACTGATTCGATAACCACTCGGTACGATGATTCAGCAGAAGGATTTTTTCATACCAGCCATGCGGCCCGTAAGTCACCAGAATCATCCACACCGCAATGGCATTGGCTCCGGAACGGCTACCGCTTAAGGTACTATCCATTCCCTGAACATACTGTGCCTTGTCGGTCGTAGCATATTGCATCCAGTTCTTTCGGATCACAAACATACCGGTTCCAAAAGGCGCCTGTAACAGCTTGTGTGCATCGAGAGTAAACGAAGTGATATTTGGATTGGCGAAAGTAATTCGATTGTCGGTGCTGCTAAACGGATAGATAAAACCGCCGTAGGCAGCATCGATATGAATTTTAAATTCAGCACCGGCGGCAGTGAGACATTCGGCATATAAATCGACATCATCGACCGAACCGAACATGGTTGTCATCAAATTGCTTACCACGATAAAACAACGAATCCCTTCCTGCTGAGCCTGCTTGATACGCTCTTCCAGTTCTGCCTTTTTAATTTCACGAGTACTGTCATCGACAGTTACCTGAATCAGGCGTAAATCGAGCAGGTTGGCACCCTTGGCCATCGAGTAATGCGAATCAGAGGAACAGAGTATCGCGATCTGAGAATTGTCAGCCTCCGACTCCTTACGAAAATAATTGCGGAATATCCACATGGCCTGCAGATTAGCTTCTGTACCGCCCGCTGCGATATAACCATCCTGCTCGCCGAGTTTTCCGCCGAGAATATCGCAGGCGACAATTTCAACTGCTTCACGTTCCAGTTCCTGAGTACCGGAAAAAAATGGTTCTGATTCACCCAGTGTATGGCAACCGATATGATTTGGATTGTCCACCATAGTTTGCAGGAAAACAGACGACTCCAGTAGGCGTTCATCCTGTGAAAAAACGTTTTCATCGAGACTGGAAACGGGGATACCGAGTATGGATTGAGCTTTAAAGTCGATATTGCGATGCAGGCATTCCTGTATCCGCTGCTTGATGACTTTAGTGCTGAGTTTTTTCCAGATTTGATACGGGGGCTTTGCCATTTATCATTTTCGTCCAGTGTGCTTTTATAGTGAGTTGAGCTCGACTAACACGGCGCGCAAACAGTGTTAACTTAACCTATAAAAATAAGCCCCAGTTAATAATAACTTAGGGCTTTATTTATGGCGGAGAGCGAGGGATTCGAACCCCCGGAGGATTTCTCCTCAACGGTTTTCAAGACCGCCGCTTTCGGCCGCTCAGCCAGCTCTCCAGAAACTTGATAAATTTTATTGAACTAAGCGATTGAAATCTGCTCAATACAATAGGTGGCGTATTATAAACATTTGAGCCTCGGAGTCATCTGCTATTTTCATAATTTTTATCTTGAAATAGAACGAATTACCTATATATATATCGAACACAATATATTGACTCATGTATCAGGGAGATATCAATAAACCTTTGTATAGAAAGGTTATTATTCCCTTGATATCGGTTCCACAGGCACATAGAATGACGCCAGTTAGTATAATTATTAATCAACGGAGATTAAATAATGCAAATGAATACCACAGCAGTTCGCTCTTCGGAAGCGATTCTGGAAACCAACAAACTGATTAAGAATACTTATATTCTGTTGTCCATGACATTACTGTTTAGTGGTGTTACGGCATTTATTAGTGTTCTCATGCAAGTATCGCAGGGTATAGGCCTGGTTTCATCTTTAGTCGGAATTGGCCTACTTTGGTTTGTGTTGCCCAGAACTCAAAATTCAAGCGCTGGTATTCCCGTTATTTTCGGAATAACAGGCCTGTTAGGATTTGGTCTTGGGCCTATGCTTAGTTACTACCTATCGGTTAATCCGAGTATCGTAATGACCGCTATGGGTGGTACAGGAGCCATTTTCCTCGGCCTGTCAGGTTATGCGTTATCCACTAGAAAAGACTTTAGTTTTATGGGTGGTTTTATTGCAGTTGGCATGCTGGTCGCTATTGGTGCAATGCTATTAAATTTATTTTTAGGAATTCCTGCATTGGCCCTCGCCGTAAGTGCCGCTGTCATCATGTTAATGAGTGGATTCATCCTGTATCAAACCTCTGCCATGATTCATGGTGGTGAAACCAACTACATTTCAGCAACCGCTGGTTTGTTCATTTCGATACTGAACATATTCACTAGCCTGCTGCATATACTTGGAGCTTTCGGCGGCGACGATTAATAACAATAAATTATCTATCTTAAAAAGCCCCTTTTCAGGGGCTTTTTTTCGAGCAACTGAATTAGGGCAATAAAAATGGATTGGATGAAAATACTTTCGGCGGTCGCCTTAATAGCGATGATTATCTACCTTTATCCCCGCGCAAAAGCCATGGCAGCCAATTCACCCAAGGGCAGTATGCAGGACTGGATGGGCTACATCGTACCGATGGCTGCCGTTATTTTATTTATTATCCTGTTGATCAGTCTGGTTTAACCATATTTTTTCGGCTAGTCCCAGGTCACCTGGTCTGGTGATTTTAATATTCTCGCTACTTCCTTCCACTAATTTCGGATGATAACCCATGGCTTCCATTGCAGCCGAATCATCCGTCATCTGTTGCTGACCAGCCTTCGCCTGTTTAAGCGCTTTTAATAATAAACACGAATCGAACAACTGAGGCGTGAGTGCCCGCCATAGGCCTTCTCTGTCGACTGTTTCGGCAATACAGCCCTCATTATTATCTCGTTTCAACGTATCCGACAGTGGAGAAGCGAGTACCGCCCCCTGGTTTTCCTGATTAAAAGCTCTAATCAAAGAAGAAATATCCTGCGTCGATACCAGGGGTCTGACTGCGTCGTGAACCATAGCCAGGGAGCTATCTTTGTCTAACTGCAGTGCTTTTTCCAGGCCGTTTATTACTGAATCCTGGCGTTCTGCACCACCCTCAGTTACGACAAGCGGCTTCTCAGAAACATAATTCAGGTCGTGCCAAAAACGGTCATCCTTATTCAATACCAATATCACGCCATATATCTGCTGGCAGGCCAGTAAACGATCCAGGGTATGTTCAAGAATGGTTTTTCCACCAAAGCAAAGGTACTGTTTGGGCCTGTCGCTTCGCATGCGTTGACCAGTACCAGAGGCAGGGATAATGGCCCAGATACGAGGTTTACTGTTCATTAGTCTCCGTGTCTTTGCCGGGTATTAACTGGATAAAAGTTTCACCTTCCTTAATCATGCCCAGATCGTTACGCGCTTTCTCCTCGAAAGCATCGAGACCATTTTGCAAATCTAATACCTGTGCTTCGAGTATTCGATTTCGATCTTCAAGCTGGTGTAGTTTTTCTTTCTGGGTTTCCAGTTCCCGGCTTAGCTGGACCACCTCGGACAAGCTGCCATCGCCAAACCAGAGCTTGTATTGCAGTCCTATGAGTAAAATGATTAAAACAGCATTAAGTGCTTTCATAAACTCATCAGCAGCTTGCCTGACTTTACAACCGACTAAATGCTGATTTTCCGGGATAAACTGCCAACTCACCTAATTGAGATTCGATGCGAAGTAGTTGATTGTATTTGGCGACCCGATCTGAACGCGACAACGAACCGGTCTTTATTTGCCCGGCGTTAGTGGCTACTGCGAGGTCAGCAATAGTGACGTCCTCGGTCTCTCCTGACCGATGCGAAATAACCGTAGTATAGTTGGCCTCGTGTGCCATTGAAATTGCATTCAATGTCTCTGTTAATGTTCCAATCTGATTGAATTTTATCAAAATAGAATTGGCGATATTGTTTTCGATGCCGCGAGATAATATGGACGTATTAGTCACGAATAAATCGTCTCCCACGAGCTGAATTCTGTCACCGAGCCTTTCCGTCATGATTGCCCATCCATCCCAGTCGCTTTCGTCCATGCCATCTTCGATGGTGATAATAGGATACTGATCGACCCATTTAGCCAGGTAATCGACAAATTCCTCTGCGACAAAGGACTGATTTTCTGATGCCAATATATACTTACCGTTTTGGTAAAATTCGGAACTGGCAACATCGAGGCCCAGACAAATATCCTCACCCGCCTTAAAGCCAGCTCGATCGATGGCTTCGAGAATTACTTCGATGGCAGCTTCATTCGAAGAAAGATCCGGCGCAAAGCCGCCTTCATCACCCACTGCGGTGTTCAGGCCTTTCTTCTCCAACACTGTTTTTAACGAATGGAAAATTTCTGTGCCATAGCGCAATCCTTCAGAAAAGCTGGTGGCACCGACCGGCAAGATCATAAACTCCTGCATATCGACGCTGTTATTGGCGTGTGCGCCACCATTGATAATATTCATCATCGGGACTGGTAATGTAGTCGCCTTATCACCACCGAGGAAACGGTAAAGAGGCTGTTGATTTTCACTTGCGGCTGCCTGGGCATTCGCCAATGAGACCGCCAATAGCGCATTTGCACCCAGATTACTCTTATTATCAGTACCATCGAGATCGATCATGGCCTGGTCGAGTCCAGCCTGATCATTACAGTCCATCCCAGTAACAAGCCTGGCAATTTGATTATCGATATGGCCAACAGCCTTGAGGACACCCTTGCCTGAATAACGGCATTTGTCACCATCACGTAATTCGATGGCTTCACGCTCCCCGGTCGAAGCACCTGAAGGCGCCGCCGCTCTACCGACAATGCCGGATGCTAAAGTAATTTCAGCTTCGACTGTTGGGTTGCCACGCGAATCGAGTATTTCCCTACCTATAACCTTTGTGATACTGGTCATGAATTTTCCAATGAATATCTAAATTATTTTAAAAAAGCCTGTTCGTGCATCGGTGATGCCTTACAGGCCTGGTCAATAGTTTTCAATACCTCAAGCAATGAGCGCATTTGATCAAGCGGCCAGGCATTAGGACCGTCGCATTTAGCATTAGCCGGGTCAGGGTGAGTTTCCATAAACAGTCCCGATACACCCGCTGCCACAGCGGCACGCGCCAGCACAGGTACAAATTCACGTTGCCCGCCCGATGACGTGCCCTGACCGCCTGGGAGTTGAACCGAATGCGTGGCATCAAATACCACAGGGCAACCTGTATTGCGCATCACCGCTAACGAGCGCATATCAGATACCAGGTTGTTATAACCAAAGCTTGCACCTCGTTCACAAACCATAATTTGCTGATTCCCTGTTTCCAGCGCCTTGCTCGCCACTTGCTGCATTTCCCAGGGCGATAAAAACTGGCCCTTTTTTATATTGACAGGCTTGTTTTGTCGAGCGACGTTCTGAATAAAATTGGTTTGACGACAAAGCAGCGCGGGAGTTTGCAGGACATCAACCACGCTGGCGACTTCGTCCAGAGGCGAGTCTTCATGTACATCGGTAACAACCGGAACATTAAGCTGCTTTCGCACTTTATCGAGTATTGCCAGACCCGTTTCTAGGCCTAATCCTCGAAAACTCGCAGAGCTGGAACGATTAGCTTTGTCAAAAGATGATTTGTATATGAAAGGTACCGACAAATCCTTACATATCTGCTGTAGCTGACCGGCACTATCAATCGCTAATTGTTCGGACTCGATTACGCAAGGTCCCGCCATCAGGAAAAATGGCTGATCCAACCCGACCTCAAAATCACAAAGTTTCACGATTGCTCCTTCCTGTTATATTCCACTGCGGCGTTAATAAAGCTATTAAACAAAGGATGGCCTTCGCGCGGACGAGAGGTAAACTCCGGGTGAAACTGACAGCCGATGAACCAGGGGTGATCGGATAATTCGACCATTTCTACCAGCTCGTTATCGACCGAAAGTCCAGAAATCACCAGTCCGGCGTCCTGTAGCCGCTGCAGATAATTATTGTTGAATTCGTAGCGATGTCGGTGGCGCTCGTGAACCTCTTCGGCGCCATAAGCTCTTCGTGTGTTAGTACCGGGAACCAGTTTACAGGTTTGAGCACCTAATCTCATGGTACCGCCAAGGTCTGCGTTTTCATCACGTTTTTCGATAGAGCCATCATGATTTAACCATTCAGATATCAGCGCGATGACTGGATCGGGCGTTTTTGGATTGAATTCTGAACTATGCGCCTTGCTTAAACCAAGAACATTGCGCGCGTATTCGATGACCGCGACCTGCATTCCCAGGCAAATCCCGAGATAAGGCACATTGTTAATACGAGCATAGTTAACCGCCGCTATCTTGCCTTCGATACCACGACTACCAAAGCCGCCAGGTACCAGAATCGCATCCAGCCCTTTCAGACAGTCAACACCATCGGTCTCGATAAAGTCGGAATCAATTTTGACAATATTTACTCGTGTTTTGGTATGGATGCCAGCGTGATCGAGCGACTCATTTAACGATTTATAAGCATCGGTATGATCGACATACTTACCCACAAAGCCGATATTTACTTCGTGTTCTGGTGCCTGCATAGCACTAACGACCTGGTCCCAGTCAGATAAATCAACCGGTGGCGGATTCAGACCAAATCGTTTTGTGACAATTTCGTCCAGACCCTGCTCGTGTAGTTCGCGTGGAATTTTGTAGATGTGGTCAACATCAACAAAGGGAATCACCGCCTCTTCCGTAACATTGGTAAACAGCGCTATTTTTCTACGCTCTTCGACAGGTATGGGGCGATCAGCGCGACAAAGCAGAATATCTGGCTGAATACCGATAGACCTTAGCTCCTTAACCGAATGTTGCGTCGGTTTTGTTTTTATTTCTCCCGCAGCCGGTAAATAAGGTATCAGCGTCAGATGAATATAAAGAGCATTGTCATGCCCCATTTCAAATCCGAGCTGACGAATTGCCTCCATAAATGGCAAAGATTCGATATCACCCACTGTACCGCCTATTTCTACCAGCACGATATCAGCACCATTGGTACTGTTAAGCACCGAGTTTTTGATTTCGTCGGTGATATGTGGAATTACCTGTACGGTGGCGCCCAGGTAATCACCGCGGCGCTCTTTAGCTATTACGTTCTCGTAAATCCTTCCCGTAGTATAATTACTACTCCGTGAGCATCTGATATCTGCGAAACGCTCATAATGGCCGAGATCGAGATCGGTTTCGGCACCATCGTCAGTAACGTAGACTTCACCATGCTGAAATGGACTCATGGTTCCAGGGTCGACGTTGATATAGGGATCGAGTTTGATCATATTGACGCTCAATCCCCTGGCCTGAAGAACTGCAGCTAAAGAGGCTGACGCAATGCCCTTGCCCAGTGATGAAACAACACCACCGGTAATAAATATGAATCGACTCATAGACCCTGAAAAAGTTAAGAAATGGCAGACATAGGTTGGCCTGAAACAATAACAGAATCGCTGTTTATTGACAATCTACTGGAAGCTACTACGCTCGATTATTCGCTAATTAAAGCAATTTTCCCAACTTCGACTAATATAGGTACATGCGCGCACTCATCATCGAAAACAGTCGGCTTTATCGCCAATTTTTAGACACTACTCTTAGGGAACAGGGGTTTGAAAATGACATTTGTAGTAGCTTGGCGCAAGCACGAGAATTTATTGACGCCGAGCAATATCAGCTTCTCTGTGTTAACCAACATCTGGAGGACGGCAAAGGTAGAGAACTTATCCACTACTGCAATCAACATGCCGAAAATAGTAAAACACCAATTTTGTATTTTACTACTGACGATAATAGGCTGGAGGTTGATGACTCTCTGCGAATTGACCAAATTATCGTCAAAAGAAACCTACAGCAGGTTTCAGATCAAGTAGTCCGGTTTATAGAAAAAATATCCGACCCTTTACGCTCTGAAATTAAAATATTATTTATTGAAGATAGTGAGAGTATCGCTAGAGTGATTCTGTCTCATCTTGGTAATGCTGGATATAAAGTCTCTCGCTATAGTAATGGAGAATGTGCCTGGAAAGAGTTTATCAACGTAAAGTCCTTCGGTTCCGATACCGAAGCTTACTCTCTCGTTATCACCGATATCAACCTCGAAGGGAAAATGACTGGTCTGGACGTAGTGAGAAAAATACGGGGCATTGACGATGCCCGTGGTTTTATTCCGATCATAGCAATAACAGGAGAAAACAATGACGAGCTACGGCTATCATTGTACGAGAGTGGTGTTAATGACTATCTGAATAAGCCCGTTTTGATTCCTGAACTACTTATCCGGGCTAACAATCTAATTACCAATAAGCGCCTGCTCGATAAGGTCCACGATCAGCGCCGAGAACTTTATGCTCTCGCCACCACCGATAAACTCACAGGCTGTCATAATCGACATAGTTTGATGGAGTTTTCCGATAAATTTATTTCACAGGGCAGTCGACATAACTACCCGGTTAGCCTGATGGTAATCGACCTCGATCATTTCAAATCGGTAAATGATACACACGGCCATGCGACCGGAGACATCGTTCTGGCCGAAATAGGCAATCTCCTCAACAAGAGTTTTCGGGAAGGAGATCTGGTTGCACGATTCGGTGGCGAAGAATTTGTTGTATTAATGAGTCATTGCGATTCGGAATATGCGCAGACTAAAGCCGAGTCACTACGCGTAGAAATTGAAGCTCTGCAGCCAAACGGCTTGACTATTACGTCAAGTATTGGCCTTACAACGAAAGGAAGGGAAGAAATTGCTGATTTCGAAATGTTATTTTCTTTCGCCGATGCCGGAGTTTATCAGGCCAAAGAAAATGGCAGGAATCAGGTCGTGTTTAAGCCGTTAAAAGCGTAATTCTAATTCGGTTTTTCAGCCAGCAGTATTGATCGACGTGGCGCTGGAAGCCCTTCAACAGTCTGTCTATGATCCACTGGGTCCAGGCAATCGACCAGCGATTCAAACTGCATCCACTCTGTACTACGCTGCTCATCGACCGTGGTAACTGACGTATCAACGATACGAACGTCTATAAAACCACAACGCTCAAGCCAATTTTTTAATTCATCGGCACTGGGTATAAACCAGACATTTCGCATACGTGCATACCTGTCTTTCGGCAGTAACATATCGCCCTGTTGACCTTCAATAACCAGGGTTTCCAGACATAACTCGCCACCCGGCCGCAGCAACGACTTCAATTGATATAAATGATCTATCGGACTTTTACGGTGATACAAAACCCCCATGGAAAACACTGTGTCAAACCAGTTCATGTCGTCGGGCATGGCTTCGATACCCAAAGGCAGTAAATGTATCTCGGGCCTGTTGAGGTATTGCTGAATGGCTCTAAATTGAAGGTTGAACAAGACAGAGGGCTCGATCCCCAACACCAGTTTCGGATTTTCCGCAATCATTCGCCAACAGTGGTAACCGTTACCACAGCCAATATCCAGTACACGTTTATTTGTTAGTGGTTTTAAATGGGGCTGTAAACGATCCCATTTAAAATCTGATCGCCACTCAGTATCGATGTAGGTATCGGAAATCTGGTATGGACCTTTCCGCCAGGGAGAAAGCCCTTTGAGAGCTCTGTTTAATTGCTTCTGGTCGCTGTTGCCCTCTACCGTAACAGCAGTCCGGTCAAAATGACCCGCCGTATTTTCGATAACCGGCAAGTTCGATAATGCCTGATTCCAACGAGGGAAATCGCCGTGATGAACCAGCCAGTCAGACTCTTGTTGGCGTAACACGTCTACCCACTGAGCAAAGCCAGCCGCGGTCAACTCCTGGTATAAGCCCACATAGCTCATGCTTTTATAGCGAGATACGAGACAAAATTAAAACATTTGAAGCACTCGTAAACCTCTTTAAAACCTGCTTTGTGCAATCGCTCTTTCAATTGGGACTCCAAATCCGGCACGAGCACATTTTCCAACGCAGTGCGTTTCTGACTGATCTCCAGATCGCTATAGCCCTGTGTCTTTTTAAAGGCCTGGTACAGTTGAATCATTCGTTGATTGTTTTGTTCGTCATCGATCAGAATCTTTTCACTGAGTACTAATACACCACCTGGATTTAACCCCAGATAGATGCGATTTAGTATTTCCTGACGTTTATTTTGATCAAGAAATTGCAGTGTGAGATTTAGTATGACCATTGAGGCATTTTCAATTTCTACATTTTGAATATCATCACAAAGCCAGTCTATATTTGACCCGGCTATTTCCAGCTGCCGACACTTTTCAATCATAGAAGCAGAATTATCAACCGCGATAATTGAATAATTACCGGCTTTAGCCTGACTCGAAACCATTACGGTCCCTTCTCCTAGCGAGCAACCGAGATCGTAAACTCGGCTGTTATCCTGGACGAAGATATTAGCGTAGAGCCCGATCAAATGTAGTAACAACTCATATCCGGGTACCGAACGCGAAATCATGTCGCGAAATACACGGGCAACTGTTTCATTAAATTCGAAAGCTTTAACATCGCTCAGAGGTATGGAAAAAACCTGATCTTTATCCACCGCTTTACTCATTTCTCTAACCAGAGACCAACGAGTTGATCATCGATATAAACCTGTGGAATCTGTGGCCGTCGCCAGGGGGGAATTTGATATTTTTGAAAAAGACGCTTCAGGCGATGTCGAGACCCGTCAGCAGATTGATCCTGAGGTCGAAACCGAATCGACACTGATTGATTATTATCCTGCAATTCAAACCGCTTAAAAACCTGGTCTCGGCTAATTCGCAAATTGAGTTCCTTGATTATCAGTAGCTCCGATTTATCTAAATCATATGCTGGCGATAATCGCAGTGGATCAAAATGAGGAACAAGGTAGAGTTGCTTTTGATAACATCGGATATCGAAATCACTGGAATGAATCACAGCGCTGGACTCACCACTAACACCTATCTGCCTGATAAGCTCAGCCAGCTTTTTCCGAGGCAGGTTGTCATAACCCTGATCTTTAAGCCAGAATCGAACCAGGTTTTTTTGCCGAGCATTTGATAATAAGACAAGCCGTGTCTGGACAAGGTTAATTTTACCGGCATCGGTCATTTTACTACATTGTTGATAATCAGATAGGGCCAGTTCATCAAGCAGCTGCTGGGTCTCAGCCTGAATATCACAAACCGTTCGAATCGAATCGCAGTACTTCGGCCAACGTTGTTTAATCAAAGGGATGACCTGATTTCGCAGATAGTTACGATCAAACCGGTCAGACTGGTTACTCGGATCTTCAAACCATTGCAGGCCTGCTTCACCGGCATACCGCTCCAGATCGCCACGACTAACACTCAGCAACGGTCTAATCAACTGATAGTTTCCAAGATTTTTATAATCTGCTATTCCCCGTAGGCCCGCACTACCTGATGCTCTCAGGCTGTTTAACAAAAAAGTTTCGACCTGATCGTCGGCGTGATGCGCGGTAAGCACACAATCTGCCTGGTTTAGTGATTCTTCAAATACTGCATACCTGGCTTTACGGGCTCTCGCTTCCAAATTCCCTTCTTTGGAATTTAAATGTAGCCGGCTCACCATAAATTCAAAATTGTACTGACTGGCGACACTTTGGCAAAAATTCTCCATTTCACCCGCATTTTCGAGTAAACCATGATTCACATGCCAGGTTAGAACCTTAAATTTAGCCGGATAAA
>Ga0224506_10001982_pt1 | contig 14312 bp, 14 predicted proteins | sample SF_Jan12_sed_USG_2_FD_169108 | JGI IMG/M metagenome (GOLD analysis project Ga0224506, IMG submission 169108) | Sediment microbial communities from San Francisco Bay, California, United States - SF_Jan12_sed_USGS_8_1 | ecosystem: Environmental > Aquatic > Marine > Sediment | place: USA... | reverse complement strand
TGTGAAGACCAGGCGCCATTGATTGATCAAATGACGCGGGAGATTAAACTGATTGGCAATTTGGATGAGCAGCAACGGGTGCGTTTGTTGGAGATCGCCAATAAATGCCCGGTGCATAAGACATTGAAAAACCAGATTCATATTGTGAGTAAGTTAGCAGAACTAGATTGATGGACAAAATGAAAGAGGAAGAGAAATTTCGGGTTGATAAATGGTTGTTCGCCACCCGCTTTTTTAAAACACGCTCATTAGCGGCGGAAGCGATTGAGAAAGGTCGAGTGACACTGAACGAGGTGCGTGTAAAGCCTGCTAAGATTGTTTCAGTTGGAGATAGGTTATCAATCCGTATTGGCAATTATCAGTATGTAGTAGAGATATTGGGACTGTCCAACAAACGTGGTTCAGCGGCTATTGCGCAACAACTTTATCGTGAGACGGATGAAAGCCGCGAGCAACGGGAAATCATCTCAGCACGCATTAAAGCTCAACCACAACCCTTTTATACCAAAGGCCGACCAACTAAGCGTGACCGTAGAAACATTGAGCGTTTCAAGTCTTAGCGGGTTGCTTTGGCTGGCGAAATGAGTGAAAAAAAATGACAAATAAAACGTTTGACCTAAATAAAGACGAATTGATTAAACAGTCCTTTAACGAAATGGACAAGCACCTGCAAGGCACGCAATATAGCCCCGCGCAAAAACTGGCACTGACTTGCCGTATCCTGTTTGATAACGGCCATGATTCGGGGTTGGCGGGGCAGATTACCGCACGGGCCGAGCAAGCAGGCACCTATCTAACGCAGCGATTGGGTCTGGGTTTTGATGAGATCAGTGCTGGAAATTTGCTGCTCGTCAATGAAGACCTGGAAGTTCTGGAGGGAGATGGCATGGCCAACCCGGCCAATCGTTTTCACTCCTGGCTGTACCGCGCGCGTCCTGATGTACAGTGCATTATTCACACCCATGCGATCCATACTGCCGCCTTGAGTATGCTGGAAGTGCCACTGGAAATTTCGCATATGGATAATTGCGTGCTCTATGATGATGTGGCCTTTTTACCCAAATGGCCGGGTGTGCCGGTGGGTAACGAAGAAGGCGCCATGATCTCAGAAGCCATTGGCGACAAACGCGCACTGTTTCTGGCGCATCATGGTTTGTTGGTGGCTTGCCCTAGTGTTGAAGAAGCCTGCATGCTGGCCATTGCTTTCGAGCGCGCCGCACGCATGCACTTGCTAGCCAGCGCAGCCGGAAACATTCAACCCATTGACCCAGATTTAGGACGCGAAGCCCATGACTGGATTCTACGCGCACAACGCAGCGCCGTTGGGTTTGCGTATTATGCGCGGCGCAGTTTACGTAAAAGGAAAAACAAGGATTGTTTGGATTGATGGGTTTGGGTGTTGGGCGGCATTATGCGTATATTTAGCAATAAAAAGGCTGGATTTTATCCAGTTTACGCCGACTAATATTTTGATTGTCCATCTGATTATATGGAAGTAACTTTATGTTATTATTGAATAATATATAAAGTGGTGTGATAAACCTATTGTTTGGTGTGCCAAGGAGGAGATTATGAGTAAATTATATGCAATTTTGTTGCTTTGTATTTCACCTTTAGCAGCCTATGGTTTTGATGGGTATGTTCACGGCGATAACCACTGCTTTTACTTTAACACCCCTAAGGGTTGGGTTGCTGATCATGTTTCTGGTAAGGAAAGTGGCGTACCATTTGTTTTCTATCCTAAAAATAGCACATGGTCAAACGCAACAACTGTAATATACGCCCGTGTTATGAATAAGTCTGAATCCATCAAAAACGCAGAAGATGTAGTAAAAGATACGCTAAGCCTTTTTCATACAAAATATCAGAGTCCAAATTCAAAGGCAGAAAAGATAGAAACCATAAACACAAAGTTAGAGAATGAGTCAGTAATTTACAAGTTCACTGGCGATAAATTTGGCAATACTGAAATTGTTTCTTATTTTAATGGAGAAAATACAATTAATTATTTTGTAATGACATCCAGAGATAAAGACGATTTAAATAAAAACAAAAAGGCACTTATTGAGTTAAGCAATTCATATAAAGAAAGTGATGACTGTGTGCCATGTAGCGAAAAAACGCATAACAAAGCACTCAACCTGACGCATGGTGCTAGCGTACCATGCGCAGGCTAGTTAAATCGTTAGCCATGTTGGACGAGAAGACTATATAGAAGGCGAAGATGAAACAAATTAAAGGAATAAATCATATTGGTTTGCGTGTAAGGAGTCTCGAAGAGGCGAGGTCGTTTTACGAAAAATTAGGATTTGAGTTTATTATCGGGCCAATTGGACCTGAGCCGGTAGCAGTAATGGAGCATCCATCTGGAGTTAATATAAACTTTATTCTTAACGCCAATTCATCAGAAAATGCAAATGTATTAATGGACGTGCCACAAAAGCATCCCGGTTATACTCATGTCGCGCTGGATGTGGATGATATTAATTCTGTGCAAAGACATCTCCTTGAACTGGGCATTGAAATAACTGAAGGCCCGATTGAGTTACCAAATGGTGGCGTGATGTTGTTTATTCGGGATCAAGATAGAAATGTGATTGAGTTTCACCAAGAAGGTAAGTGAGAACGTATGGCTAGCAAGCGTGGTCACAAAAGTGTCAGGCATTGTATTGTGCATATAATCTACAGATTACAGTGCCATGCCTAATGGAATCATCCACTGAACCTCCTAAATGGCCTCTACGAAACCAAAGGGTAGAGACCAATCGATACTGGCCTCATCGATCTAGCATTTGATTTAAATGCAGTAAGAAAAACAAATGGAAACAATATAATAATGTTTATGGGGGTTCATTCTTCATAAACATTGCTATGTGTCTCGAAGGAAGCTCTTCCACCCTCACACCCTCACTATAAATAATTATTACGCGCAATATCGTTGTTTTATGCGTAGACTTTATGTATCATGATGCTTCTTCGCATTTATAGGGCAAGGTTATGGCGTTTAGAGCAGATGAATCAGTCAATAGTGGTTTTGAGTCGGTCAAAAGTTACTTTATTCCCAGAGGTGTTGAAACCAAAGAAAGAAAGAGAAGTGAAGATAAGCTTTTAGATATAGTGGAAAAGTACGGGCCGGTTGTCGAGAGTTACCCTTCTTGGCATCCATTGGTCACTCATCATGATGATCAGTCTCCAACTACAACCCCTAGTGATAGATGTGGTTATAAAGGCTTGGATCACACTAGGTATTTTGTTAATGCTTTTATCACCTGTCCTTATGGCGATGGTCAAGAGGTTCTAGACTCTGTTGAATCGTTGCCATATAGCCCAGTCGCAAGAATTTCAGCAGAGCGGCTAGAAGTTGAATTGTATCAATCTAACGCCAATCCAATACTTGTAAGTTGTGATTGGGATAAGCCCTTATCTGATAACTGCATGATACCCGCATCGATAGCAGTACCGCTAATGCTTCAAAAAGAAGTGCCTTGTTGGGAGTGGTCAACTAGGGGGGAAACGTGGGAATCAATGCGGTCATATTTTATTGGCTCACCACATGGTAGTAGATCCTCACTTTTTGTAAATCAAGAAACTGCGCTAACTATGAAAAGAATTTGGAGTCTACTCATCAATACCGGTATGTTTGGCCCTATTAAAGTATCTAATCAGTATTAGCAAATAATGTATAACCCCGTGACCAATACACATAACAAGCGCATGTTGTCGGAAAACAAAGGGGTCAGATTCGATTAGTCTCTGATTTTGATCTTTTTGATTTAGCCATCTAGCTTTAGTACCAAAAAAATAATCCTCTGAAATAGATATGTTGCTAGTTCAAATAGTATAAGAGTATTATTTTTTAACAATATGTTAAATCACCCATAGCTAAAACGTTAGGTTTTCTGCCCAACAGCATTTAGCGCCTGAAAAAGTGGCGGTTTATGGTCAATTGATGTGCTGGGTGTGCCCTCTTTTCCCGCTGTGCATATTTTAGAAACGCGAAGCTCGGGCTCAGGCCTTAAGTTTTATATTTAGCTCCTCCCTTAAAGGTAAAAGGGTCAAGTCTGCAATTCAATTATATTCTTTTCTTTTATGGAGTAATGGACGTGTATTTATTCATGAGTTGACTGGATTGTTTTCTTAAATAGATTGTTTTATCCGCTAAAAAAAGATTTTCTTAAGAAATGAATACTGGTTCAAATAAATTAAAGCGTTTCGCCATTATCTTCATTGGCATCTTGTTGGTTGCGTTTGTTGCTGTGAACGTGTTCGCATATCAGCATGCCTATGCCATGATGAATTTCTCGGATCAGGGTGTGCGGGCAATAAAGCTGGAAGATATGTCGCTTGGTCAGAAGCTCGAGGCGTTATTGCTGGGGGTGAATCCGTCGCGCCCGTCAGCCGATATTGCGCCTGCTGCATTAGGCGAGCATTGTGCGTCGGTGCGAATTGCTGAGCCGGGTTCGCCGAGTATTGGTGCATGGCATTGCGCGGTGGATGACAATCAACGGCTGGTTGTTTTGTTTCATGGGTATTTGATGAGCAAGTCTTCGCTGATGGCGGAGGCGAGGGCGTTTATGCAAGCCGGGTTTTCGGTGTTGTTGGTTGATTTCAGAGGGTCTTGGGAGTCTTCGGAGGCTTATACGACCATCGGTTATTTGGAGGCAGATGATGTGGCGGTTGTGTTGCGCTATGCCCGTCAGCATTTTGCGCCTGAGAAGGTGGTGCTTTATGGTCAGTCAATGGGAGCTGTAGCAGTGCTTCGTGCTATTCATAGTCATGCCATTAAAGTGGATGCGGTCATCGTTGAGGCGGTTTTTGATCGCTTATTGAATACCATTAAGAACCGGTTCGATGTGCTGGGTGTGCCTTCTTTTCCTGCTGCGCATATTTTAGTGTTTTGGGGCGGCGTGCAGGCGGGTTTTAATGGTTTTTCCCATAATCCAGCTGATTACGCGCAGGCGGTGAGTATGCCGATATTATTTTTACATGGTGAGCAGGATAACCGCGCAACTTTGCAAGATGCTTATCATGTTTTTGAAGCGGTGCAAGCACCCAAGCATTTTAGTGTTTTCCCTGATACCGTGCATGAATCACATTTGGCACGCCATCCTGAAAAATGGAAGTCTGAGGTTACCCAGTTTTTGTCAGACCATCAGATTTAAATTTGTACCCTTGCATGGTTTCAGCTAGAATCCGTTACTTCCTAGGTTTCTAGGCGCGTAGCTCAGTTGGTTAGAGCACCACCTTGACATGGTGGGGGTCGTTGGTTCGAATCCAATCGCGCCTACCAATTACCCAAATATTTGGGGTTTTAATTTGGCAAAAGCCCTGCCTACATAATCCATCTGTTCCGTCGTATGTGCCGCATTGATGCTACATCGTACCAGTGATTTTCCTTCAGGTGCAGCAGGGGGCAATATTAAATTAACATAGATATTATGCTCCAATAATCCTTGCCAGAGTGCTAGGGCTTGTTGTGGGCTATCTACAATGGCAGCTATTACCGGCCCTGGTTCTGGGCCTAGTTTGTAACCCGTTTCTTCAAGGTGTTTGTAGAGTTGCATAGCATTTTTCCATAATTGCTTGCGAAGCTCTGTGCCATTACGTAATAGTTCCAATGCAGCACGTGCTGATGCAATGGTTGCTGGAGAGGGTGAGGCGGTGAAAATATACGGATGACTGATATAACGTAACTGATCCAGTTGTGGATGATTGCTAACGCAATACCCACCAATACTGCACAGGCTCTTACTGAATGTTCCAGTAATAAAATCGACTTCTTTCAATAGGCCGGTTTTTTCGACTAAGCCTTGCCCAGTTTCACCCAATACGCCTAGAGAATGTGCCTCGTCTAGGAGTAAAGTGCAATCATATTTATTTTTTAGCTCAACAATTTCAGCCAGCGGGGCTTGATCCCCCAACATACTGTAGATACCTTCAGCAATGATTAACGTTGTTTGTGTGCGCTCACCGAGTCTGCGTAAGCGTTTTTCCATGTCAGCCATATCATTGTGTTTGAAACGAATGATATCGGCGCCACTTAAAATGCATCCATCATAAATGCTGGCATGTGAGTCACCATCAATCAATACAGTATCACCCCTACCAGCCAGGCCTGAAATGGTTCCTAGATTAGCTTGATAGCCAGTGGTGAAAACCATGCCATAGTCGCATTTATAAAATTCCGCGAATTCTTTTTCTAAAGCGCGATGGCCAAAATAACTGCCATTAGCCATGCGTGATCCAGTGGTGCCAGTACCTTCTTCATCAAGCGCCTCGTGTGCAGCTTCCAGGCATTCAGGTGCAAAGGTTAACCCTAGGTAGTTATTCGTACCCAATAATAGTACTCGGCGATCACCGATTCGTGCTTCAGTGGCGGAATAAACTTCTTCAATTGGAATTCCAAATGCACCAACGCCATTGGGTAAAAGTGCTTTTCTGGCTGCCGCCGCTGCATCGAGTTTATCTAGTAGATTCATGTTTAGGCAGATTTAATCTTATGTATTAAGTCAACCAGATCACGTACGGTCTGGACATCAGCCAGTGCATTAATAGGTACTGAAATATCAAATGTATCTTCAATTTCCATAATGAGATTTAGAAGTTTAATAGAGTCAATAGCTAATTGACCAATAAGATTGCTCTCTGGAGTAATTGGGGTGTCTGAGGAGACTAAACTACCTAGACGATCACACAACAGTTGCATGGTCTCATCATAATCACTTGCTGTCATAGATTAATTAAGGATAAAAGTTGAAGTAGGTGCTAGATTACTTGAGATAGTGAATCATGTAAACGAATACTGGGTTGCCATGTAGGAAGTGCTTTGATCAGTGGTGAATTATCGCACACCCAGTTATCGTGCTGTAATTCATTAACCTTTCCCGGTGTGAGCATGGGAGAGTAACGCAGAATGTGAGCAAAGCATAAATTTAGCAAGGCGATACTTCTTATTAAAACACTCGGTATAGTGATGCAACGAACAGGTTTCTTCCATACTTGTTGTGCCAGCTCCACCAAGGAATTAAAACTATAACCATTCGGTGAGCCATCATCAATTTCAAAAATTCCGTTAACAGTTTGTTCTGTAGATAACCATGTTTGAATGGCTGCAACAAGGTCATTGACATGTATAAGTCCAAATCGATTATTTAATTTTCCAACAACAGGGAGAAAGCCTCGATGCATTGCCTGGAAAAGTGGTTTGAGTTCCTTGTCTCCGGGGCCATAAACAGCAGTGGGGCGGAGGACTGCCCAGGGTAGGTTACTGTCGATCACAGGTTGTTCAGCCATACACTTGCTTTTAGCATACCATGACAATTCAGGTTGCCGGGCCGCAAGTGAAGAGATGAGTAAGAATTTAGGGGTTGTATTTTGCTCGGTGATTGCACGCAACAAATTTTTTGTGCCATCTACATTGGTGTGTTCAAATTCTTGATAGGATCGCCCTCTAACTGCACCTGCACAATGGATAACTGCTGAAGTATCTTTGACGAGTTGACGTAATGCTGTGGAATCTTCTAGGTCACCGTGTATCCATTGGACAGAATCGCTGTCAGTACGTGATTTCCTCGTTAATGCACGTACTGCCCAGCCATTTTTGACCAGCTTGTTTATCAGTGCATGACCTATGAAACCAGTAGCTCCCGTTACTGCTACTAATTTTGGCATGTCTGATTATCTGTCTCCAGATTCAGCTGTTGCGGATAATTGATCGGTTAAGTTTGTACGCTGAATATAACCCTGGCGTGCTGCGAAACGTGATAATTTTCCAGAAGAAGTCCGTGGCAATGTATGCGGCGGTACTAACTCAACAACGCAGTTAACACCAAAAGCCATATACACAAGCTGTTGAAGACGACTTGTTAATGACTGTCTTTCTGTCACAGAGGCTAATCTGCATTCAATGACTAAAACGATGGTGGTTGCACCATCAGCATCATTAATACCAAATGCAGATGCTTCACGCGACCTTACTTCTGCTTGTTGTTCAGCCAGTTCTTCTATGTCTTGTGCGCGAATATTGCGACCATTAACAATAATGACATCTGTGCGACGACCTGTAATATACAGATCACCTTCGAACAGAAAACCAATATCTCCAGTATCTAGCCAGTTACCAGGTTTAAGTGCTTTGTTGGTTTCTTCAGGATTGTTGTAGTAGCCAGTCATTATACTGTCGCCTTGCACTAGAACGCTACCAACCATGAATTCTGATAATTGTTGACCTTCTTCGTCTACGATTTTTACAGTATGCCCTGGTAGGGGTTGTCCACAGTTAACAAATTCATTGAATTTACGTCCCTCTGCTTGTACACGAACGGCTGTTCTTTTATCAATTAAGGTTTTGCTATCAACTTGTAGACTTTTTGATCCTTGACCAATTTTAGAAAAGGTAACAGCAAGGGTTGATTCTGCGAGTCCATAACAAGGTAAGAAGGCATTCTCATCAAAACCAGCGGATGCGAATTTATCTGCAAAGCTTTTTAATGTTTCAGGGCGAATCATTTCAGCCCCTATCCCAGCTGCACGCCAACAACTTAGATCTAAATCTTTAAGATCAGATTCTCTTACACGCAGCGTACACAGCTTCAATCCAAAAGGTTGACTAAAGGCCACAGTACAGCGATTGCGACTGATTAAGCGCAGCCATTGTAGCGGTCTAACAGCAAAATCTCGGGTGGCTAAATAATCGACAGAAATTTGACCAATCATTGGTGCTAAAACTAAACCAACCAATCCCATGTCATGGTAGAAAGGCAGCCAGGACGCGGAACGATCAGTAGGTTTTAGTTCTAAACCATTGCATACAATACCTTCAAGATTGCACATTAAAGCACGCTCGGTAATGACAACGCCGCGAGGTGTGCGAGTACTTCCAGAGGTAAATTGTAAATAGGCTGTTTCATCAGGATGGTTTTTCTGGAACTCAATATCCTTTGCTGGCAACTCAGAAAGCTGTCCCGGTGTGCCAATCCATTTTAAGCCCGCTGTTTCTTCAGCTGCTTCTGAAAGAAAATTAAAAAAGTCAACATTTGCAAGGGCAAGACTGGCTTGACTACTGAGTAACATGCCGCGAAGTTGCTGAACATAAATAGCATGGCTACCCAGATTCACTGGTACAGGCATTGCAAAAGGCACTAAGCCAGCATAACGACAGGCAAAAAACAACTCGATAAATTCAGGTGATGTGTCGGCAATAATGGCTACCCGTTCGCCACGAGGTAAATCAAAGCTGGATAAGCGCTGCGCCAAGATTCGCGCATTTTGTCTGAGCGTACTATAGGCTAGAACAGAGCGTAAATTCCCCCTTGCGTCATAAAAATTATATCCTGTTGTTCCTTCTGCAGCGTATTCTAGAGCGCTTGTTAACGTATCAAAACCGGTTAACTGTTGAGTCAGCGCATTATTTGTCGGCGTTGGCGTTATTTGTGATTCGTCTGAAGATTGAGAATCAAACGTTTGCGTTAGCGGAGCATTCAACTTGGTTATTGTCGAACTCAAGATCTTCCCCTCGAAGTAATAGTACTCGTCATCTTGCTCTTATAAGCAAGGAATTCTGGTTATTCGTGCCAGCTCATATTTATTAATACCGTTAAACGTATTTTTTCTGGCTGAAAAATACGCCGATCTCTCATGTAGTATAATAAAAATAAGTGTGTCATATTTGACCACACCGCAGCTTATATAAGGTGCTTTTCCCTGTCAAGCCAATATTAATCGGGTGTTGCAGCAAAACAACACATGCTTTTTGTTTCTTTAAATCATTTCAGAATTGTACCGGAAACATACCTCATTTTATAAGTTTACTTAGATTTCTTTATAAAAAAACTGTGCAGTGTGGCTAATTAAATTTTTAGGCATTAAATATAGAGGGTTAAGGGTGTTTGGAAACGATATTTTGCCAATTTTGGCTTTATTGTATTTGTGAGGTTTTATGGTGAAGCCAGATTATCTGGTAACTGCTGACTATTTTAATGATTTGCTCCTACAGAATATCTCTTTTCTAGATGTGCGGGCAGAAGCCGAATTTGTTAAAGGTTGTATGCCTCATGCTGTTAATTTACCGATTTTAAATAATCATGAACGCCATTTAGTTGGCACTTGTTATAAACAGCGAGGTCAGCAGGCGGCGATTCAGTTAGGACATGAATTAGTGGGTGGAGAATTAAAAGCATCTCGCGTTCAGCAATGGTGTGAACATGTCGTAAAGAAACCGAATACGCATGTGTACTGTTGGCGTGGCGGTATGAGGTCGCGCTTAGCCCAGCAGTGGATGAGTGAAGCTGGTGTCGATGTGCCATTAATTGAAGGTGGTTATAAAGCGCTAAGACGATCGCTTATGGCAATAATAGATAATGCTGCGCGTAATGTACCTATGATCAGGATAGGCGGGAAAACAGGTGTTGCTAAAACACTTTTAATCGATGAGATTAATTGCAGTATTGATTTGGAAAAGTATGCTAATCATCGGGGTTCTAGTTTTGGGCGCATGGTTAATCAGCAGCCCTCACAATCAAATTTTGAGCATATGTTGGCGGTTAATTTGTTGCGTAAAACTCGGTATACCAGTAATAAGAAGACACTTTTTGTCGAAGATGAAAGTTGCAGTATTGGTGTGATTGGAATACCAGCCAAATTTTATGAGGCTATGCGGCTTTCTCCATTGGCCGTAGTAGAAATGCCTTTAGAATTTCGTGTACAGAGGGTTTTGAAGGAATATATCATTGATATGTTAGCGGCCTATGAGGCGGAAGATATTGAAAATGGTTTTGAGAATTTTAGTAATTATCTAATTGAAAGTTTGCTGCGGATACAAAAACGTTTGGGTCTTGAGCGCCACAGACATGCAAATGAGTTGCTAGCAAAGGCATTGAAAATGCAATTAAGTACAGGTGATGTGCAGGCTCATGAAGCATGGATAACGTTAATACTTAGTGAATACTATGATCCAATGTATGCGTATCAGATAAAGAAAAATAATACATCGGTTGTGTTTAGAGGCAGTTATGCAGAAGTACTTGAATGGGCTCGGCAGTTTGATATGGAATGAGGGTGTTGTCGTTAGAGCCGAATTATTATCCAATAACACGGTATTTAGGTAAGTGTAAATATTGTCGTAGTACTCTTCCTGCGCTATCGACACCAATATTAAGTGCGGCACTGGCAATAATGAGTATTAGTGCCACATCCAGACGAAAACTTTCAAATGCGCTGTCGATAAAAAATCCCAGTGTATGTAAGCCAAGAATGCCCAGTAATGCGCTCTCCCGCATGATGACTTCCCAGCGGTAAAATGTAAAAATCAGAAATTGATTAAACACACGAGGTGTGATTTCATAGCTGTATCTATTAATGCCTTTTGGTGCATCAGGACGTAACGGTATGTTATTGCTGTGATGGCCTGTTAAATGACCAATAATGGCGCCGTTATGAATAGCCAGCGCGATAATGGCTGGCAGTAATGATGGGCCCCAAAGTATTAATAATGCAAAGCCCAATATTAATTCAGGAGTTGAGCGCATAATAACCAATGATAAATTTCCCATCAAACGAGTCGTGGAATTGCCAAAATGATTTGATAATAATGGATAAAGTATTAGTGCTAGACCTGCTGACAGTACTAAAGCAATTTGCCCTGTCACTAGCGTGTTCCATAGTCCTGGCAGGAGTTGTTCGGAAATAATTGGATAAAACCAGTTGCCGAAATTGTTATTTATTTCTCGCCATGGTGTTGGTGTTATCTGCTCAAGTAACCAGTTAAGATCGCTGCTACTAAAAGAAATATCAGGCCAAAGATAGTAAACTGCAGCGCTTAAATAGATGGGCCAGAACTTAAATTGACCCCACCAATGGATGGTTGCGATCAGCCCATAAAAAATGAAAAGCAACCCTGTGACATCTGCATAATGGCCTTGCATAAACGCACTTTCAAGTTGAAAGCCTAAGGTAGGCAATCCAATGAAACCAAGGATTGTGCCGCTACGTAAGCCACATTCAAATCGATACAAAGTATAGTTGGTAAAGTCTGTCTTGATAAGTGGCCAGTCGGCATATAAGAAGCGGCTGAACACAGAGCAGTTATGAGGAAGATGTGGCTTGTGGCGATGGTGCGCTTCTTGACGAATTTCAGCATAGATCTTGGCGAGAATACCCGTGTATGGGATAGCGATGGCCAGCAAGCCTGTCAATGGCTGTAAGCCAAATAATTGTATTAGTAACAATCCCCAGAATAATTCATGTACAGCACGTAAGCTGGCGCAGGCAACTCGGACGATTTTCAGGTGAAAAATTAAAGAAAGTAAAAAGCCGCCAGTAGCTGCAAGTGTGACACCTAATAAGGCATAACTGATTGTTTGCAAGATTGCATGTGCTAATTCTGTAAGTGGTGGCCATTGTGGGTGCAGTAAGCCTGCCAGCATTAGCTTAAATTCAGCGCCTGGTGTGGCGGTAGTGATCGTAATGTCACTTATTATCCACAGTAAAAAAGCCAGTAAACCGAAGCCGCTGATTACTCTTGTGGTTTTATTTTGTGGGATTAATTTATTGAACATTGAGCGTCATATAGACGTCTTCTAGATCTTTAGGGCTGATCTGACTGGTCGCTGCATCGAGTGTTATTTCGCCATTGGTAATTCCAATGATGCGATCGCAATAGCTTAATGCTTGTTGCGTATTATGTAATGCCAAAATGCAGTTTGTATGATTGTTAATCATTTTATTTAGTGCTATTTCAGCTTGGTTTTGATCCAAACTGGCTACTGGTTCGTCGGCTATTAACGTGGTTGCTTGCCGGTAGATGGCGCGGGCTATTGCAACTCGTTGCTGTTGTCCGCCTGACAGCTCCCCGCAGGAAGCAAATAATTTATTACTTAAGGATAATGTATCTAGAATTGATGCAATGGTTTTTCTTGCGTTTGGTCTGGGGATGATGAGATTGATAAGATTGGAAACAGTGCTGAATTGATCTAATTGCCCTATGTAAACATTATGGTACACACTTAAATTTTCTACCAACCCTAATTCCTGTGGAATCAATGCAATATCTCTTGAGGTGTTGTTGAGGTGGTCAAAAATCACTTTGAGTAGAGTCGTTTTTCCTGCGCCACTGGCACCAAGAATTGCAACATGTTGACCTTCAAATAGTTTTAAGTGAAACGGAGACAGTACTGTTTTCCCATCATATTTGATGCCTTTGCAGTCCAGATCAAGTAAAAAATTGTTTTGTTCTTTTTCTAATGCCATTAATCAAGTGTCCCAATTATCCTGGCACTGGTTTCTATCATATGATAGTCCTCATTATTCGCCGGGACAAAACTGCTGCGGGGGAATGTAGCTAGAATTTCAGCGTCATTGATATCTAAAATTGTTTGGCGCAATCGAGATGTGAAGCCTTCACCCCATTGAGCGTCCAAATCTCCTCTTACAGTCCAATGATAATCTGGATATTCTGGGGTTGCCCAGATGATATCAACTTTTGAGCGATCAATCTTTCCGTTGGCTAATTCTTGTTCCCATACCTGATAATTAACTGCGCCAACCTGATAAGCGCCACTCTGGACCAGTGCAATCGTGCGTGAGTGATTGCCACTAAAACCAATACGAGAAAAAAATTGGTCTGGTGCAATTTTAAATTGTTCTCGGATATAAAATTCAGGCATTAATCGGCCTGAAGTAGAGCTTTTAGATCCAAAAATAATTGTTTTACCAGATAATTTGCTAGATAAGTGTTCCGATTGGGTTAAGTTGGTGCTGCTGTGAGCAATAAAATAACTCTTAAATTTTGTGTCTTCATAACCTTGTGCAATTGCGATAGCGCCAGGTGTCAAGCGTCTTGCTTGCACGCCAGTCAATCCACCAAACCAGGCTAATTGCACTTGATTATGACGAAATGCGGTGACAGCGGCTGGGTAGGATTTAACGGGAATATATTTTACTGTGATGCCGAGTTTGCTACTTAAATAATCAGCAACTTTGCTAAATCTTTGGATAAGCCGAGTTTCATCATTGTCTGGAATAGCCGTAAAAACAAGTGACTGAGCTTGTACGGGTGCAGCTGCTAAAACGGCTACGATGAATATGAAGATTATTTTATACATTTTTGATGAGCTAAAGTTAGCGGTCTATCAGTGTGACGAAAGCCTCTGGGTCATACTGATTGACAGTGCCAATTTGCGTTGCAGTATAGCCTGCTTTTTCTAGCGCTTGTAGACATTGATTTGTATGTTCATCTGGAATACCAGCCAATAATCCACCAGCAGTTTGTGGGTCAAATAATAAAGGGTAACTTGGGTGTTTGCCGGTATAGTATT
>Ga0224506_10001978_pt1 | contig 14315 bp, 14 predicted proteins | sample SF_Jan12_sed_USG_2_FD_169108 | JGI IMG/M metagenome (GOLD analysis project Ga0224506, IMG submission 169108) | Sediment microbial communities from San Francisco Bay, California, United States - SF_Jan12_sed_USGS_8_1 | ecosystem: Environmental > Aquatic > Marine > Sediment | place: USA... | reverse complement strand
ACCAGACCGGCCGCTTTCTCGGTTCTTGGGCCAAAGAATAAGGCAAAACCAGCGGTATTGACTGGCTGCTGTCCCAGGGTATGGCGGCCAGTCGATCTAGAAAACAATAAGTGGGTGTCTCGTTTTTACGTTTTTATCTTTTTAATAAACGAATCATTAAGAGCTGCAATCATCCTGATAAATCTTCATATACTCTACGATAATTTCGATCGCTTCTTCTCGCATATCAGATTTCAAGAATTGATTATTTAACACCTCCTCAGTCGACCGCCAAACATCACACCACTGGTTATCAAGAGCAATCTGGCCTTTGCCAATGGCATAAATTATGGCAACGGTGAAGCTGTCATTTTTGACCGCAGCCGCATACTTTAAATAGGGAACAGATTTTTCCGGATGAAAATAATCGTCCATCAACCATAGGTACCCTTGCACCATAAGTTCTTCAGCCGTGACATCTCCCGGATACAACGCATCTTTGCGATATTTCTTTTTTAAATACTGATGAAAAGCAACGGAATTAAGCTTTCCATCAGTATCCCAGGATAAAGCATTCACGATTGCCGCTTTTACATCGACAGGTGTTCTTTTGGACAACAACTTTCGGGCAATCTTTTCATCCACTACACCCCTTGCGGCGGCATAGCTGACAATTTTCAAATCCATATAAGCAGAAGAAAAAGGCGTACTTGTCACCGGTGAATCAGCCAGTACCGGAAAACTAATGCTCAACACTACAAGAATAAGCCATCTAAACATCATCATAGATCCTTTCATTATTAGATATTAATTCACTGCTGCCCCATTAAGTGAGAAATAAAGAGGCTTGATAACCAATTTGTTTTGTTACAATGAAATCACGATAAGTCATTAATACGATATCATGCCACCCAATTTAAGAAAACACCATTTTCAACTTTTCAGAATATAGCACCTAAATCGCTCAAAATGACGACCAGTTTCATTACTTTGTCACCACTCAAAGCTTTCAGGCATTAGCTACCAGTCACAAACCAAACGATTGTAGTACCAGTATGTCAAAAGTAAGGCTTGCCTATCGGTCTCCGAGTTTTCTAAAAGTGGGTCTTGATAAAAACTCGTCCCTCATTAGTTTGAGGTGATTTTTTATGGTTAAAAGTTGACTAAATGCCTAATGGGTGACCCCTAATTCAGTGGATTAACATCCAATCTAGTCTAATTTCACCCTGATATAACGTTAACCTGCATAGTCCAAAGACACAGAAATTAGAATTCACCCGATTCAGCTATATTTGTTTGCGCGAACTTTATCAAAAAAACCTGTATGTAATAAGAAGAGCTATTCGGCACCAGCAAATATTAACTTACATCCTATTTTCCTGCACTTTTATTCAGGCATAAAAAAAGCCGACCCTGTGTTTAACATAAGTCGACTTCTCTGGAATTTGGTCGGGTATATAGGATTTGAACCTATGACCCTCGCCACCCCATGACGATGCGCTACCAGACTGCGCTAATACCCGAAGAGGCGGTATAATACGATAACCGCTTGAAAATACAAGTATTTTTATGGGGTATCTTAGATATTAACTATCTACCTTTAGAATAGTCAGAATATTTTCCAACTCACCGATCATATCTTTAATTTCAGTCTTCTTCGCATCCAAAGTAGCTACAGAAGCCGCTCCAGCACTTTTTTCAGAAGTAAGCTTTTGTCTGGCACCACCAATGGTATAGCCATCTTCATACAGCAATGAGCGGATTTGACGTACAAGAACAACATCTTCACGCTGGTAATAACGGCGGTTACCCCGTCGTTTAACTGGCTTTAAAGATGGAAATTCCTGCTCCCAATACCTCAAGACATGTGGCTTCACAGCGCAAAGTTCACTCACTTCACCAATTGTAAAATACCGCTTGCCGGGAATTACAGGTAATTCATCATTCAGCGTCGGTTCCAGCATAGGCTTCCACTTTCACTTTAAGTTTTTGTCCAGGACGAAATGTTACCACTCTTCTTGCAGAAATGGGTATCTCTTCGCCTGTTTTAGGATTTCGACCCGGGCGTTGACGTTTGTCACGCAAGTCGAAATTTCCAAAACCTGACAACTTTACTTGTTCATTATGTATTAGAGAGTCCCGAATTTCTTCAAAGAACATCTCTACCATTTCCTTGGCTTCTCGCTTATTTAAACCAAGTTCTTCATATAGACGTTCGGCCATTTCAGCCTTTGTCAGAGCCATAGCTAGCCCCTCAGAATTGCCTTATATTTAGATACCAGTGCCTGAATTGAGTTTTCCATCCACTGGTTAATCTCTTCTTCATTTAGAGTGCGCGAAGTATGCTGCCAGGTCAAGCCTATAGCGATACTTTTCTTGCCTTCTTCGATTCCCTTACCCTGATATACGTCAAAAATGACTTTTTCAGTCAGATAATCGCCAGCCACTCCAGAAATTACCTCTAGCATATCACTAACTGGCAGATTTTCATCTACTAACATGGCAATATCTCGACTCGTTGCAGGAAACTTAGATAACTCTTTGAATTTTGGCAACTTTCGCTTAGAAATTGCTGCAACATTAAGCTCAAAAATAAATGCTGATTTCTTTAAATCCAGTTTCTTTTGTAAGCTGGGATGCAATGCTCCCACGTACCCAATAACACTACCATCTAAAAGGATAGAAGCACCTTGACCTGGATGCAACGCGGTGTAACTGGCGGATTCAAAAGTAAACGAATTACCCAGGCTTAAACCCAGAATACGTTCGACGTCCCCCTTGATATCGTAAAAATCGACATCAGATTCATGGATCCAACCTTTAGGCTGTCTGCTGCCATAAATTAGACCGGCAATCATTTGATCCTGAACCAAAGATCCCGCCTGATCTTGCACAAAGGTTAAACCAACTTCAAAAAATCTGACACGATCTACCTGTCTATTAAGATTATATTGAAGTGCAGATACCAAACCTGGAATCATACTAGTGCGCATAACGGCCATATCTGATGAAATAGGATTAGCCAATGCAACCGGCGCCAGCTCGGGATCAAACAGATGCTGTAAACCTGGCTCAATAAAGCTATAGGTCACGGCTTCCTGGTAACCCATGTCAACCATTGCCTGTTTTAGGGTACGGATACTTAATTCTGACTCAGGCTTGGCAGGTAACGGCAGTGCTGCAGTTGGAGTCGACACAGGAATATTGTTGTAACCATATACCCGTGCTAACTCCTCCATAAGGTCCGCCTCAATACTGATATCAAATCGGAAGCTAGGAATATTGAATACCCATCCGTTATCATCAGAGGACTGAATGCTTAATCCAAGTCCCGTTAAAATCTGTTCTACCTGCTCTGCCGAAATAGCCACGCCCAATTTTTGCTCAACATTGGCCAACAGCAACAACACTTCTCGTGACTTTGGTAAATGGGCTTCATTTTTAATATCTGTAACCGGACCTGGCTCTCCACCTGCTATTTCAATTAACAATGCTGTGGCACGCTCAATCGCTAATACGGCTAATTGAGGATCAACTCCACGCTCATAGCGATGAGAAGCATCGGTATGTAAACCATATGATCTTGCTTTACCCGCGATAACAATCGGATCAAAATAGGCCGATTCAAAAAAGATGTCTTTCGTTTTATCACTAATACCAGAATGATCACCACCCATAACGCCCGCTATAGCTAAAGGTCCCTTGCTATCGGTAATCAAAAGCGTGTTTTCTGTTAGATCAACGTCTGATCCGTCTAACAATTTCAGTACTTCGCCCGGCTTTGCCATACGAACATCAATTCCGTCGTTCAGTTCGGCAAGATCAAAGCCGTGCATTGGCTGACCTAATTCCAACATGACATAATTGGTAATATCGACAACAGGATCAATGCTACGAACATCTGACCGACGTAACTTTTCAATCATCCAAGCCGGTGTTTTAGCTTTTACATTAACGTTCTTAATGACTCGACCAACGTACCTTGAGCAGGCCTCTGGCGCAGAAAGCTTAATTGGAAACGTATCATTAACGGTAGCAGCAACCGGCTGAATATCAGGTTCGGTTACAGTCAGGTTATTCAATGTAGCAACTTCACGCGCTAAACCACGAATACTCAAACAATCGGCTCTGTTTGGTGTCAAATCAACTTCAATAGCTAAATCATCCAAAACCAGCGCCTTGCGAATATCGTCACCCAGAGTCAATGATTCAGGTAATTCAACAATGCCATCATGTTCTTCAGACAAACCTAACTCACTTTCAGAACATAACATGCCAAACGATTCTACCTGACGCAATTTGGCTTTTTTAATTTTAAAGTCGCCTGGCAGTACAGATCCTATCTTAGCAAACGCAACTTTTATGCCTGCACGTGCATTAGGAGCACCACAAACCACCTGATATTCTTCAGAACCATCTGATACGGTACAAACACGTAATTTATCAGCATTTGGATGCTGCTCGGCTGCAATAATCTCGGCGACAATAACACCGGAAAACTCTCCAGCAACGGCTTCGCTACCCTCTACTTCCAGACCAGCCATTGTGACTTGATCCATTAACTCTTGTGAACTTAGTGCAGGGTTTACCCACTCACGAAGCCAACTTTCACTATATTTCATTCTATATTCCTCAGCTTCGTGTTCAGTTAAATTGTTTCAAAAAGCGCATATCGTTTTCGAAGAACAAACGTAAATCGTTTACGCCATGACGAAGCATTGCCAGTCGTTCAACACCCATACCAAATGCAAAACCCTGGTATCGATCCGGATCAACATTGGAAGCTTTTAGTACATCAGGGTGTACCATGCCGCATCCCATAATTTCTAACCAGCCGGTGTGACTACAGACACGGCAACCTTTGCCATCACACATGACACATTCAATGTCTACTTCAGCTGAAGGTTCGGTAAACGGAAAGAAAGATGGTCTAAATCTTACGCCCAGATCTTTCTCGAAAAATACCTGTAAAAACTGTTCAACCGTTCCTTTTAAATCAGCGAAAGAGACTTTTTCATCAATCAGAAGACCCTCCATCTGATGGAACATAGGGGTGTGAGTTATATCCGAATCACAACGGTATACACGCCCCGGGCAAATAATCCGTATAGGAAGATTACCCTGCTCCATCACACGAACCTGAACGGGTGATGTGTGAGTTCTTAATAGCGTATGGGCATCAAAATAAAATGTGTCATGCATAGCACGAGCTGGATGATGTGAAGGAATATTCAGGGCTTCAAAGTTATGGTAATCGTCTTCAATTTCCGGACCTTCAGCCACGTCATAACCAATTGAAGTAAAGAAGTCTTCCATCCTCTGCAACGTTTTTGTTACAGGATGCAAACCACCGGTCTGCTGGCCACGGCCTGGCAAAGTAACATCAATGGTTTCTTCAGCTAATCGAGCGTTTAAAACCTCTGCATCCATCGCACCCTTTCGGGCATCAATAAACTGCTGGACTTCTTCTTTGGCTTCATTAATTTTAGCGCCTGCGGCTGGACGGTCTGCGGGGTCTACTTTCCCTAAGCCTTTCAGCAACTGTGTTAATGCGCCTTTTTTTCCCAGGTACTGAACCCGAACCTGATCAAGAGCAGATTGCTCTTTCGCAGAAGTTACAGCAGCCTTGGCCTCAGCAACCAACTGTGGCAAATTTTCCATGAATATGGCTCCAGCCTTTTAGCAATTTAAACGATGAGTAAAATGATTTAATCGGAAATCGTCCATAACAGATAAAGGTTATGAGATAACCTGAGTTCGCATGAATAAATGCAAACTTTTTAACGGGCTACTACTATATGGAAAACGGATAATTTCGCAAGAAAAAACCCCTAAATTCAGGCATTTAGTGGGATATTTTTGATTTGTGCTTGTCAAGGCAAAAATGAAAGAAAAAGTGGAGCTTTACCGGGTAAAGACTCCGCGCGTCCTGTGCTTCGCCCTTTCGGGTCAGCTAAAGCGGTTTACATTCTATCCAGAAGAATTTATGAGCATGTTGAGTTCATTGTTAACGCTGAACAGGCAAATGCAGTAGTTTTCACGCAGACTAGTACAATAGGTAACGTAAATGAATATATTACAGATACAAAAAAAGCAGCCTTGGCTGCTTTTTTGAGGATGCGGAAATTAAGCCGCTAATGCTTTCTTTGCACGTTCTGCTAAAGCGGCAAATGCTGCTTTTTCAAAAACGGCCAAGTCAGCCATAACCTTGCGGTCGATCTCGACATTAGCTTTCTTAAGACCGTTGATAAAACGGCTATATGACAAACCATTTATCCGGGCTGCAGCGTTAATACGAGCAATCCATAATGCACGGAACTGACGCTTTCTCTGGCGACGGTCACGATAGGCATACTGACCTGCTTTAATTACAGCCTGCTTAGCTACACGGAATACACGACTACGGGCACCATAGTAACCTTTAGCCTGCTTAAGAATCTTTTTATGTCTACGGCGTGCAACCACGCCACGTTTTACACGTGCCATCTCTTATCTCTCCTCAACCTTACAAATACGGTAGCATACGTTCGACCAATGCCTGGTCAGATTTATGAACCTGGCTAACTCCACGAAGCTGACGCTTACGCTTGGTAGTCATTTTTGTCAGGATGTGGCTTTTAAAAGCTGACTTACGCTTAATTCCGTTTGCAGTACGCTTAAAACGTTTAGCTGCACCAGAATTGGATTTCATTTTCGGCATGAAAATCTCCTAAATTACCGGTTTTTGGCTAGAAGCCATTTATGACCCGTCCGGCATGAAATCCTTAGCCGGAGAGGGTTCCAAGAGGTTTCCCTCTAATCCAATGCCTGTTACACAAACAGTGGAGCGCGGGAGTTTACTGGTTTATTAAAAAAATACCAGCAAAAATGCAAAAAACCCCACAATAGCGAGGTTTTTTAGTCCCGAAGCCTACTTACTTCTTCTTGGATGGACCGATAATCATTGTCATCTGACGACCTTCCATTTTAGCTCGCTGCTCTACAGTGCCTAATTCTTTCAAATCTTCTTCGATTCGATTCATTAGTTCCATACCTAAACGCTGATGAGCCATTTCGCGACCACGGAACCGCAAGGTTACCTTTGCCTTATCACCACCTTCGAGAAAACGCGTTAATGCTTTCAGTTTGATCTGATAATCACCTATGTCAGTATTCGGACGGAATTTCATTTCCTTAACCTGAACAATAGTCTGCTTTTTCTTTGCCGCTGCCTTGGCTTTTTTCTCTTCGTAGAGTTTTTTACCAAAGTCCATGATTTTACAAACGACTGGGTCTGCATTAGAGATTTGGACAAGATCCAAACCTACTGCTTGTGCCTTAGAAATAGCTTCACTCAGGGTCACAACACCTAACTGTTCACCGTTTTCATCGATTAATCGAACTTCGTCCGCTTCGATATTTTCGTTTATCTTAGCTCGGTTATCCGACTTTTTAACATTTCCACGTGGTTTCAGGGTTTAGCTCTCCTTACTAATTATTGTTTGTAACCGACCTTTATTTGCCATATCAGCCTGTATAACTTCTACAAACTGATCAAAACTTAGACTACCTAAGTCTTCACCACTTCGGGTTCTGACAGCAACAGTTCGATTTTCGACCTCCTTATCGCCGCAAACTAGCAGATAAGGATTTTTTTGAATCGTGTGCTCACGGATTTTAAAGCCGATCTTCTCGTTTCTCAAGTCAACTTCGGCTCTGATTCCAATATTTTGCAACTTTTCTTTGATTTCAAGGCAATATTCAGCCTGTGAGTCGGTAATATTAAGAACAGATACCTGATTTGGTGCCAACCATACTGGCATAGCTCCAGCGTATTGCTCAATTAATATACCAATAAATCGTTCAAATGAACCCAAAATTGCTCTGTGTAACATTACAGGCACTTTACGATCACCCTGCTCATCTACATATTGAGCACCTAATCGACCCGGCATGGAGAAATCCACCTGAATTGTGCCGCACTGCCAATGGCGACCAAGACTGTCTCTCAATGTGAATTCTATTTTGGGACCATAAAAAGCACCTTCGCCTGGCAATATATCCCAAGGGCGACCTGTCGCCTCCAAGGCGGCACCCAATGCTTCTTCGGCTTTGTCCCAAACATCATCGTCACCGACACGCTCTTCAGGACGTGTAGATAACTTCAAAATAATGTCATCATAGCCAAAGTCTGCATAAACTTCGTTAAGCATATCTATAAACGAAGCAACTTCAGACTGAATCTGATCTTCTGTACAGAATATGTGCGCATCATCCTGAGTAAAACCACGAACACGCATAATTCCGTGCAATGCTCCTGATGCTTCATTTCGATGACAAGAACCAAATTCTGCCAATCTTAATGGTAAATCACGGTAACTCTTTAGGCCCTGATTAAATACCTGAACATGACACGGGCAGTTCATTGGCTTGATGGCGTTATCACGAGATTCAGAGCTCGTAGTAAACATATCATCCGAGAACTTGTCCCAATGACCTGATTTTTCCCACAAGGCACGATCGACAACCATTGGGGTTTTAATTTCCTGATAGCCATGTTTATGCTGAATCTTACGCATGTACTGTTCAAGTACCTGATAAATCGACCAACCCTTTGGATGCCAAAATACCATACCAGGAGCTTCTTCCTGTAAGTGAAATAGATCCAATTGCTTACCGATACGGCGATGATCACGTTTAGCCGCTTCTTCTAAAAATAACAAATGCTCTTTAAGCTGTTTTTTGTCTGGCCATGCTGTGCCGTAAATACGCTGCAACATTTTATTCTCAGACTTACCTCTCCAATATGCACCCGAGATTCTCATCAACTTAAAGTGATGACAAAACTTCATATTTGGAACGTGAGGTCCTCGACACATGTCGATATATTCTTCGTGATAATACAGACCAGGAAGATCACTTTTAGCGATGTCTTCTTCCAATATGGTGGTCTTATAATTTTCACCTCTGTTTGCAAAGATATCAAAAGCCTCATCCCAGGAAACTTTCTTTTTAATCACGTCATAGTTGGTTTTTGCTAACTGAAGCATTCTTGCCTCTAGCTTTTGAACATCTTCTTCTGTGATTGTGTGCTCAAGATCAACGTCGTAGTAGAAACCATTTTCAATAACAGGACCAATAGCCATTTTGGTATCTGGCCATAACTGTTTAATTGCATGGCCCAACAAGTGTGCACAGGAGTGACGAATAATTTCCACACCCAGATCATCTCGACTGGTAATAATCTGAAGATTTGCATCCTCATCGATCATGTCACAGGCATCGTGTGCGATACCGTTAATTAAACCGGCAATGGTTGATTTGGCTAAACCAGGACCAATATCCTCCGCAACCTGCATAATAGTTACAGATTGATCAAATTCACGTTTGCTTCCGTCTGGGAGTGTAATAACTGGCATTGTTCTTTCCTTTTCAGTGGTGACCCACACCAAGGGCCACATGATAATTTGTAATTCTGTCTGCTTGAATTGCGAACTAGAAAGGCTCAAACATTAAACCTGGCACCCAAACCAAGGGCTGGCTGGTTTAATGAAAGGCCGAATTCTGACGCATGCACTGAGCTATTGCAATATGCTTGCCTAAAAAGGAGACAATTATTTAACAATAGGATTCATACTATCCAAAAATTGGCAAAACTTGCATAGAATCGCGGCATCAGACAAGATTACCGAAAAATATCACCCTGCATCTATGGACCTATATCTCTATGAGTTCAAACCTGACTATCAGAACTGTCAACAATAATGATACTGCCGACATACTCGCCATTTACAAGCCCGAAGTTGAAACAGGCACAGCTTCCTGGGAATATGAAGTACCTTCTCTGGAAGAAATGGCAAGGCGCATTGAAAAGAATATTGCAGATGGATATCCCTGGCTAATTGCAGAGCAAAACGGAAGATTACTGGGATACGCCTACGCCAGCAGTTTTAGACCCAGAATTGGCTATAGGTTCTGTGTTGAAAACTCGGTTTACCTGGCTCCAGAAGCAAGAAGAACCGGTATTGGTAGAAAATTAATGGAAGCATTAATTAGTCGGTGTACCGAACTGGGCTTTCGACAAATGATCGCTGTGATCGGTGACTCGGCAAACACGCCATCGATCAAGTTCCATCAAAGCCTGGGCTTTAAAGATGCCGGTGTTATAAAAAGCGCCGGTTTTAAAAATGGTCTTTGGCTGGATTCAATTAACATGCAACTTCAGCTTGGAGAAGGTGACTCCAGTTTACCAAGCTGAAGTTATGCAGCGAATTACCAAGGGTTAATCTGCTGCATCCTATACAATACGTTAATTCAATCTACTCGCTTTCACTTTGTGCATGCTGATTATTTGCCAACCCTATAATTCCAATTTAAAAGGTGGCAATGAACTGATCAATTGCTGTCCATAACGTTTGGTTTTCACACGATTATCCAACAAGAATATCTCACCTGAATCTGATTCTTTTCGAATCAGACGTCCACAACTTTGCACCAACTTAATACATGCATCTGGAAGCGTGATTTGCATAAACGGATTTCCGCCCTGCTTTTCAATCCATTCGGCCAGCGCCGCATCAATAGGGTTATCAGGCGTTGCAAAGGGCAGTTTGGCTATAATCACAGTTTTCAGATAGTCACCAGGCAAATCAACACCTTCGGCAAAACTGGCTAGACCGACAAGACAACTTTGTTCGCCATTATCAATACGATCTCGATGCTTCATGATTAATCGATGCCGTGAAGCCTGCCCCTGGATAAGACAAATATCTTTAACCTTGGTATCTATCCCCTCAATCACTTCATTCATTTGCTTGCGAGAGGAGAACAAGATCAATGTCCCCAGCTTTTCATTAATTAATTTTGGTAACTGCTCAATCATTCGACTGGTATGCAATGTTGGCTGACTGGCATCTACTGCATCTTCTGGCACGATAAATCGGGCACATTCTGCAAAATTAAATGGACTGGGTACCTGTTGAAAATTCGACCAGGCTGGCACACCCGATTGCATTTTAAGTCGCTCAAATTTATTCGAAGCAGTCAGCGTTGCCGAGGTTAAGACGGCACCATACGCTTCCTGCCACAAAACCGTATTGAGTGTTGCAGAAGCCAAAATTGGCGATGCTTGCAGCCTTAACTCTTCTTCACCGTTATGAGTGCGTTGTTCAATCCATCTGGCATGCGGAATAGATCGGCCCTCGTCAGACAGAGAATAGCTTTTAAACAAAGACAGTAATCCTTCACATCTGAGGTGGTAAGTGCCCACTATAGAAAACCAGCGCTCCCCTTCTGCCTTGGTAATCTCATCATTATCTTCAGCTAAGGCACTTTTCATGGCTTGCTCTAGTCGACTAAATCCAGCTAAAAGAGTCGAGAAGTTTATTTTGAGTACGCCTGCTAATTCCTGAATAGCCTGAGGCAATACCCCATCAACAAAGCGGAATATCGGAGCATCATACTGAGAGCCATTATGAGCAGGAAAATTAGCAACTTGCTGGCAAAGCACCCAAAGATCCCTTATTCGAGCTTCCGCCTCAATCATGGTCTGCTCATTTTTTAAGTAAACTGGCTTCAAAGAAGCAGCATGCATAAGTTCTTTTTCGAGTTTCTTTTGAGTTTTCCGCCATTGATCTACAAAGTGCAGACTGCCTTTTAGATCTGCTGACGCTGAAAAATGAGAAAGTGCTTTGTCTGCCAGGTGGTGAGCTTCATCAAAGACATAAATCGACTCTTTAGGACCAGGTAACACCGCACCACCGCCTAATGACAAATCAGCAAGTACCAAATCATGATTGGCGATAATAATATCGACTTCATCCAGTTCTCTTCTGGCTTTAAAGTAGGCACATTCTTTAAAATTGTGACAGCGCCGGTTGCTGCACTCACGATGAGTGGCTGTTACATAAGACCAAAGCCGATCTTCAACCTCATCAACCAACTGATCCTTATCACCATCCCACTCACCAGACTGGTAGGATTCATCCAGATGGTCGAAAAATTTTTGCGCTTTTTGATCATCTGTCAGGCTATCTTCAAACAAGGGCATTGATGCCAGGACACCAGACTGCATGTCACGCACATTGGTCAATTTATTTAAACAAAGATAACGCCCTCGCCCCTTGGCTAATGCATATTTAAAATCAAAACTGGCATTTTCATATATATCTGGAAGGTCTTTCTCTACAATCTGGCCTTGCAAGGTAATAGTAGCCGTTGAAACAATTAGCGTTTTCCCATGTTTTTTGGCAAAGGGCAATGCAGACAATATATACGCAACTGTTTTACCTGTACCAGTTCCTGCCTCAACCACGGCAATACCCGCATCGTTGGTTCTATGTCCATTATCGTCGTCTTCGATTGCAGATAACGCCCGGGCAATCTCTGCGATCATTAGCTTTTGTCCGTATCGGGGCTTTAGTGATTTTCTTTGTAAAAATTCACTATAGGCACTCTGAATTTCAGAGCGTAATGATTCATCTACCATTTTTTAGTTCTCAGAGCGTCACGCTATATTTTAGAAGCGGACACAATATGCCATACTTCGCCTACTTGTTAATTACAATTGGTTCTTAAATATGTTGCAGAAAACCATCCCCGTCAATGGCATCCCAGTTAGTAACGATAGCCCTATGGTATTATTCGGGGGGATGAATGTCCTCGAATCTCGTGATCTGGCTATGAAAATAGCTGAAACCTACGTAGAAATTACTACCGAGCTTAACATTCCCTACGTCTTTAAAGCATCCTTTGACAAAGCTAACCGCTCTTCAATCAATTCGTTCCGAGGTCCGGGTCTTGATGAAGGCTTAAAAATTCTACAGGAAATTAAAGAAACTTTTAATGTTCCAATTATTTCTGATGTCCATGAACCCTATCAGGCAGCCCCTGCTGCTGAAGTTTGTGATGTTATCCAGCTACCTGCCTTTTTAAGCCGTCAAACAGACCTGGTTAAAGCCATGGCGGAAACAGGTGCAGTAATCAATATTAAAAAGGCACAGTTTCTAGCCCCCCAGGAAATGAAACACATTTTATCCAAGTTTAATGAAGGCGGAAACGACAATCTGATTCTCTGTGAGCGCGGTTCAAGCTTTGGTTACAACAATCTGGTTGTGGATATGCTGGGCTTTGGCGTCATGAAAGAATTTGGATATCCGATTTTGTTCGATGTCACACATGCACTTCAGCAACCTGGTGGCCGATCAGATTCTGCCGGTGGACGCCGTCAGCAAGTCACCGAACTTGCTCGCGCGGGCATTTCACAGAAAATTGCCGGACTTTTTCTTGAGGCTCACCCGAATCCAGATACCGCAAAATGTGATGGACCCTGCGCACTCAGATTAAACCAGCTAAAGCCTTTCTTAAAGCAATTAAAAGAATTAGACGATCTGATTAAATCTTTTGATGAGCTTAATACGCTTTAGACCTGAAAGTTGAAATAAATCGTTGCCAAAAAAAGCCAGCTTCTGCTGGCTTTTTTATTCACAGAAGCATACTAGCCCAAGCTGGTCAAAATTTTCTGTTTGATGTCAGATACAGACCCAACACCCTCAATATAGTGATAAACCGGTGCACCCGTTTCACCCGTTTCAGCCCAGTTTTTGTAATAGGCAACCAGTGGCTCTGTTTGGGTATGATAAACATCCAAACGCTTAGCCACAGTTTCAGCTGAATCATCCGGGCGCTGTATTAGCTCTTCACCTGTTTCATCATCCTTTCCAGCTACTGCTGGTGGATTAAATTCTACGTGATAGACACGACCAGAACCTTCATGAACACGACGACCACTAATTCGCTTGATTATTTCCTCATCAGCAACATCAATATCAATAACATGGTCAACAGGAATAGCATTGATTTTCAACGCATCAGCCTGTGGAATAGTTCGTGGATAACCATCAAAAAGGAAACCGTTTTCACAGTCACTTTCTTTAATACGCTCTTTAATCAAATCAATAATGGTTTCATCAGAAACAAGTCCACCTGATGCCATAACTTCTTTAACTTTCAAACCCAATGGTGATTCTGCTTTGACAGCAGCGCGCAACATATCTCCTGTAGAGATCTGAGGAATCTGATATTTTTCACAAATTGCACTGGCCTGAGTTCCTTTACCCGCACCAGGCGCGCCCAATAGTATTACTCTCATCGGAGACGGCTCCTAATTATATGTTATAAGATTTAAAATCTGTTTGTATTCGCCAACGTATTTGAATCTATATACGGGCATAAAAAATGAGGTTGACACCATACCTTTCGATTCGTCGCCTGACAAGGCCAACATAATTTCGATTAAAATTGAATGGTACGATTGTACGGCTTAAATGCGGTCTGGCTATAATTCATTTGGATTAGAT